>CERI01117610.1_pt1 | contig 39880 bp, 39 predicted proteins | sample 350261 | NCBI WGS metagenome assembly CERI01 (sample SAMEA2620979, study PRJEB7988) | marine metagenome | isolation source: saline water (ENVO:00002010), including
TAATAATCATTAATAGAATTTTGATGTCTATAAACTCTGTGATCTGTCCAATTATACTCAAGTCTAAAATAATCTTTTTCAATAATAGAATTCGATATTTCTGTTCCAATTTGATATCCAAACCAATTTCTATTTGGCTTATCAAAAGTCATACTAGGCTTCCACTCATCCATTAAAAAAGAACCATATAAATTTTGGTTTTCATTTATAATCCACTGAAAATCTAACTCCCATTGGATATTATCTAAATCTCCTTTGTATTGTTGCAATGATAAAAATGGTGCAAATGGAAGAAGATATAATAAGTCAATATTTCTAACTCCATAAACGAGTGTTTCACTCGCACCAATTATTAAATTTTCAGATAAATTCCAATCTATTCTATGTCCAACTAAGTAACGATTATACTCTGGTACTTCTGCACCAATACCTTCATATACAGCACTATTAATATCATCCTTCATTAGACTTCTTAAAGAGGCATGGAAATATTCAAAATTAATATTACTATTTATATCCCAATTAAAACCAAACTGTGGGAAAGTAGGAGCTTTTGATGAAAGAATTAATGAAGAATGACCAGGTCCCCAATGTCTTTTGAATTTCCCAATTTCAAAAGTAATAGTTTTATAATCATATGATAATTTTAAATTAGTAACATCAAAATCAAACTGTTCTCCATCAGGATCATTACCAACCCAGGACAATCCTTGCTCATGTGAAAAATAATTAGGTTTATCTGTAAGACCAAAAAATCTATTATTATATGCATCCATTGATAAACTAAAATTATCAAAATATCCTTGCATAGTTAATCCCCAGCCTCCAACTCCTATAGATTTTTCAAGAGAAGTCCATGTGCTGCCTTTTGATTCATAATTTGCATATATGATAGGTGAAAACGTAATCTCATTAGCAAAAAAAATTGAACATAAAATATTTATTAATATATACTTTTTATACTTTTTCATATTGATTTATCATTTATAAAAAAAGCCTCCAAAGAGGCTTTTTTTATTTCAACTAAAATTAATTTAGTTTTGTACTATAGTTTAAACTATGATTTATTTAGGAACTACATTTTTTGCAGCTGGACCTCTATCACTCTCGCCAACTTCATAGTCAACTGTTTGTCCGTCTCTAAGTGTTTTAAATCCTTCCATTTGGATAACACTCATATGTACAAATAAGTCTTTAGAACCATCACCCGGATCTATAAATCCAAAACCTTTTTTATCGTTAAACCATTTTACTGTACCTGTTTTTACTTCACTCATTAATCGTATTCCTTATAACATTATTAAATAACCGCATAAATTAATGTATTATTTTTAAAAATCTATACTTTTTTTAATTTTCTTTATATTCACCTAATTCTCTAGCTGATGGATCTTTAACATCTGACCAGTTGGGCATCCAAAAATGTGGAATTAATTTTTCACTGTTTGGAAAATGATTATCAAATACCTTCCTATAATAATAGCTTTCTTTAGAATTAGGGGGACAATGTATATACTTGTTTAAAGATTTTTCATACTCATCATCACTTATTTTTTTATCAAAATATGATTTAATTATTGTATGCCATGAATTTTTTTGATTGCTTACGCCATCAGAAAAAGCACATTTATTTCTCCATAATATTTCGTTTGGTAATATATTATCATTTTTAAAAGCTTCTCTCAATAAAAACTTTTCGATTTTGTTATTTCCATCAAAGTCTTTTAAGCTTGTATTAATAGAAAAATAATACTGAACAAACTCTTTATCTAAAAAAGGGGTTCTTGGTTCAAGACCATTGGAACTAACGCTTCTATCAGACCTAAGCACATCAAAAAAATGAATCTCTTCAATGAGCTTATAGCTTTCATTTTGTAATGATTTCATATCTGGTGCATTTTTCAAATAAAAATATCCACAGCATACTTCATCGCTACCATCTCCGTTGAATATAACTTTACAATCTGAATTTTTTTTAATATACTTTGATACCAAATAATTTCCAACACTTGCTCTAACAGTTGTAATATCATACGATTCAATTTTATAAATAACCTCTTCAATTGAATTTAAAAAATCTTGTGCAGATATTTCTACATGATGATGATTTGAGCCAATATGCTTAGCAACTATATTAGCATAATAAAGATCAACACTTCCCGGCATTCCAATCGAGAATGTATCTAAATTTGAGTTATCACCATATTTTGCTACTAAAGCAGCTATCAAACTAGAATCTAATCCACCAGATAGTAAGCATCCAATTTTCCTGTCTGACATAAGCCGTTTAACAACGGCTTGCGTTAATAAATTATTTATGTTTTTATAAATTAGATTTAAATCTGAATAGTTCTGAAATTTTAATTCATAATAAGGATTAAATTGATTTATCTTATTTGATGAAAACCAAGTCCCAGGTTTAAATGGAATTATTTTACTACAATGCTTAATAAGCGGTTTTGCCTCTGAAGATATATATACATCTTTTTCATCAAATCCAATAAAACCCGGCCTAACACCAAATGGGTCTCTTGCAGAAAGAAAAATATTTTTTTTAATATCATATAATACAAACATAAAAACACCATCTAACATTCTTACAGCCTTATCAATACCAAATTTTTTATAAAGGTGAAGAATTATCTCACAATCTGAACCAGTTTTTAAATTGAAATTATGTTTTTCTGCTAATTTTTTATAATTATAAATTTCTCCATTACAAATTAATGATAAGTTCTTGTCTTCAGGATGAAACAATGGTTGATTACCCATTTCAGATATTCCCACAATTGATAAACGATGAAATCCAAAGACAACACTATTATCAAAAGATTTATATTTTGAATTATCTGGCCCTCTATATTGAATTAGATCAATAGAATTCTTAAGCTGTTCTAGTGATTTATTGGTGCCTTTATATGAAAAAATTCCACACATGAAATATTCTTTAAATTAATTATTAAGAAATAGATTTAAAATCTTAAGGAGTAATTTAATTATTATCTAAAATTAAATTTATAATAGATATTACATCAGTAACATTTAATGCATTATCATTATTTATATCAGCAAGCTCATTATATTCTCCCGCTAATATAAGATTTACTATACTAACTACATCAACAACATTTAGTATCCCATCACTATTTATATCTCCCGGTAGTGAATTAACCATCTCGTCAATCAAAATCTGAATTTCTGAATACAATTCATCTAACTGGGTATTGGATATAGATGAGCCTGAATATACACCAATAAATCTTCTATTAAGCTGCGAATCTACTAATACAATTTTTTTTCTTTGTAAATCAGTACCCTCAAGAAACTGATTCCAAACACCCATTGTAAAATCTTGCACCCATGGACCAGGAACGTCCCATGAACTAATTGAACCTGAGCCAATACCGATACCAATTAATACAGCTTTGTCTGTATCCCATGCTTCACTATCATTTAAATTACACAACTGTGTAAAAATTTGACGTCACCCTCCTCAGTTTTCCCATCCGAAATAATTAATTGTAATTTTGTTTTCAAAATAAGAGGGACCTATAAACGTTCCATTTAAATCACTGTTAGGGTTCACATCTTGGTAAGAGTAGTCGTATTCTTGACTAAAAAAAAGACTAATCAATAGTAGTAGTATATATTTTTTATTTATCATCACTTAAGCCTAATAAATTTAATAAATTTTAATATTATTATAAAATATTTTTTCACTTTCTAAGATTTGATTTTGAAAATATAACCTCAGGTATGTTTTGATCAAACTGTATATCTTTAATAATCCACTCTGTTCCCTTGCTATTCTTTTTAAGTTCATCCTTAAAAATAAATCTAGTTGGAAACCATCTTTCTCCAATTTTTTTTATTCCATCCATAGAAGTTGATTTCAACAATTTTCCACTTTTTGCATATAATTCTTCCTTTATAGGCAAAAAGTATTCTGCATCAACCCACTCTCTTCTTTTGGGATATGAAATACCTTCTGTTTTTGATTCTAAAAATAACACAAAACACCTTCTACCATTAAGATCCTCTTCTTTTTCTAATGTAGCATTATATAACTGCTCTAGAGGTTTATCTTCCATTACATCATTGTAAGACATATCTGATCCCATAATAGATTGTCTTAACATATGTCCAGATATTTGAATAATTCTATCTGTTTGAGGAGAATAGGTCAATAAAACATCATCAAGCTTTAACATTTTACTTCCTTCTTCTCTTGGTGGAGAAAGATACTGTGTAAAAGCTTTGTTTGTACCAATTATCCAACTTTTTGAAACAATATTTCTAGTCGCTCTTCTTCCATGAACAACCATTTCACTGGTAATAACTCTATTTTTTGAATTCAAATTAAAATCTATTTTATTAATAATTTCATCTACAGTCATATCACTACAAAAAACAAAACTTAACATAACTAACATAATTTTATAATTCATGCTTCCAACTCCTTAAATAATTGTGCCATTTCTCTGCTATAAATTGCGCGACCTGCAAGCATGGTTCCAAATACTGTTGCCAATATACCAGGAATAAATCCAATATAGAATAATTCAACAGTTACTTGAGGATAAAACACGTTTGGCATAGCAAAGTTTGACGAATTTAAACTATCAATCGCTTTAGAATAGTCAATGCCTACTTTCTGTAAATATGATGTTATTGAAATACCAACAATTGTTCCAAAAGCACTTCCTAGGAAACCAACCATTAGTGATTCAATTATCATCGATTTAAATACATGTCCTTTGGTTTCTCCAATAGCAAGCCTCATACCAATTTCGCCATATCTTCTAAGACCATTCATTATTCCCATATTCCATAAAACAAGTGTAACAACAACTAAAAAAAGAGACATAATGATAAACATAATTACATTACTAAAATCAACTATTGTTGACATTTGATTTGAATCCCGTAATGCAAGCATAAAAGGCCTGTAAGCATCTGTAGTATCTGAATATTGAATATTATATACATTCCTCATTTCAACAGTTTCTTTATCATCAAAATATAAACCATTTTCATAACCTAAGATTTCAGATGCAGCATTATCCATATCTAATGCAAACTCTGCTCCCTTTATATCAACAATCATCATATTCTTATCAATAGGACCAAGATTTAAATTAAAAATACCAGAAACTAAAAAATTATATGTTGAGAAAGCACCATCCATTGTTGAGCCTATAAAAGTAACCGTATTACCAGGTGCAACATCTAATCTTTTTGCTAATTTTTCGCTAAGCAATACTTGATTTTTATTAGCAAAAATTTTACCTTTTGTTATTTTTTTACTAAGGTCCCATATTTTCAACTGTGTTGAATTTATGGATAAAAAATCTATCCCCAATCCAAATACAGGACTTTGAGTTAAGGTCTCTCCATTTTCATCTGGGACATCCAATAGCCCAGCAAAAGTAATTCTTGGAGTCCACGTATAGTCTGAATATTTAGAATTTAGCTCATCTAATAAAGTATCTGAATCCAATAAGGCTAAATCATTTGGCAATAATTGATGTTCTAAATTATAAGCATGGGTGACAACTTTTAAATGACCAGAATTAACTAATGCAGTATTAAAAAATAATGAATTATATATTCCATTTAAAAATCCACTGAAAAAAATTATAATCGCAACAATTAAAGTTATTATTATTAATGGAAAGAAACTTCGAGACCTATCTCTCATCAAACCTTTATATAAAAAGTTTATCATAAGACTGTTTTTCCTCTAATTGCGTCCACAGGGTGCATTTTTGATATTCGCCTTGATGGTATGTAGCTAACAATCAAAAGTATTATAAATACTATAACAGCCGTTGCAATTAATAAAATAGGAGAATATACTGGAATGAGAGTTTTTGAAATAATTAAACCCATATCAGAATAATCTATTGGTAGAGGGATTCCATTTAAACTAAAATAATAAAGTAAGGGACCAAATAATATAACTGTTAAAAAAATTGCAAATATTGCATTTAGTGCTCCTTCAATCGTAAATAATAAAACAACTTTACTTTTTCTCATACCTAATGCCATTAATGTTCCTATTTCTTTTTTTCTTCTAAATATCGATAATGTTTGAGCATTAAATATTCCCATTGCAGCAAGTGAAAGTAATATGATATAAATCATAATGGCATTTGGTCTATCCTGTTTTATAATTGCTTTCATATCACGAACTAAATATTCTACATCTCTCTTAATCCAACTTTCTGTATCACTAAATTCTTCTGCTCCATTTTGATAAACAATATATGTTGATTCATCAGGCATAGATAGAATATTTCTAGCTATATCAATAGATATCCATATATGCCCCATATCAATTTTAAAATTTCCTGAATCCATAATATGAATAATTTCACCTTCCGCAGCATCGTAGGTTTTAGAATCATCCATCCATCTTAATGTAAAAGTATCACCTAGTTTAAGCTTTGTATATGCAGCCATTCCTTTACCAATAATTATAGGAATATTATTGCCATCGTACTTTAATAATTCTTTTGTTGGAATATTTAATATTGATTGATCAGCAGTTATCCCTTTCATAACAACAGGTACAATTCTACCATTAGGATATATAGCTGCTTGATTAACTAATACTTCTAAAGCTTTATTATCATTAACTATTTTTTTTAATTCTGAAGGTATCTTTGAATGGGAGTTTTCAAAAGTTATAGGATCATAAGGATCATATTTTGGGTGCCAATATGCTCCTCCAGCAATCTCAGTATCAATCGATACTTTCATTGCATGTTCCATCATACCAGAATACATACCAGAAGAAAAAATAATCATAAAGATTGAAACTGATGTAACAAAAACATTTAACCAAGTCCTAATACCTGCTCCTAATAAATTTTTAATGGCTATATTAAATAACATTAGTTTATTATTTTCTTATCTTCAGATACCTGACCATCTTCTAAGAAAATAATTCTTTTTAAATAACTCATAATTTTCTCATCGTGAGTTGAAAAAATAAAAGATGTTTCAAAATCCTTATTTAATTGTTTCATTATCTCCATAATATGGAAAGAATTTTCAGAGTCCAGGTTAGCTGTTGGTTCATCAGCTAAAACAATAGAAGGTTTATGAACTATTGCCCTTGCAATAGCAGTTCTTTGGCATTGACCACCGCTTAATTGATTTGGTTTTGAATCCAACTTATCAATTAAGCCTACAGATTCAACAGCATTGACCACCATTTCTTTTCTTTTATTTTTATCAATCTTATTTAAGATTAAAGGTAATTCTACATTTTCATAAACAGAATAGACAGGGAGGAGATTATAGTTTTGGAAGATAAAGCCCATATGTTTTCTTCTAATTAATGCCCTATCTTCCTGAGATGTTTCATTAATTAAATTATTTAATACGCTTACCTCACCAGATGTTGGTGAATCCAAACCTCCTATTATATTTAAAAGTGTAGTTTTACCAGAACCTGATGGCCCAACTAGGCCAGAAAACTCACCTTTTTCTACGATTAAGTTAATATCATTTAAAGCAGTGAAAAAATCTCCTCCAATAGGAAATTTTTTTACTAAAGATTTAATTTCTATTATTTCATTTTTCTTCATAAAACCTCTCTAATGATTATAAATAAACATTATTTTAAAACTATCATTAACTTCACTAGGATTCATTGATACCATACAATTAATACTAAAATAATCAAAAGTAGTTGACCACCTTAAAAGATTATAAGAATCTTTAGTCTCCCAATCTTTTATTATAATAAACATTATATCATTCAATATCCCAACAGGCATACTAGCTATTAATGATGATGTGGTTTGATTTAATACCCAAGTATCTTCTGAAATTATTGAAAAATACATTGATTCTGAAGAAAGTAATAATCCATTTAAAATTGGAAACGTATAATCTGTACCAAAGGTAAATAAATCAAACCGATTTAAGTTTATATCTTTGGAAGATGATAAAATACTTGATCCTTCTAACCATAGTCCAAATAATCCATCGTACCTGTAATCAAACCCAAATCTATGGTTTTTACCAGGGAATAATATTATTGGTTGGTTTTCAATAACTTGAGGTACTTTAAAAACTTCATGAGCTAAATTATTTCTATCATTATAATATGTTAATCCAAAGCTGCCTAAATTATTTAAAAATTCAAATCTACTTCCACAAGAAATTTTTTCGCTATCTATACACCACACCGATAAAACAGAATTATTTTGTAAAAAAAACTGTGACTTTAGAGCTTCTACTCCAGTTGTTTGTCCAGTTGTTGAGGAAAAATCAATTGTATCAAACCAATTTAATGGTCTCAAAAGAGATGCCGTACCAAATGAAATTTTTTGTAATCCAAATCTAATATCATACTTTGGTTTAGTATACCTGATCCATAAGCGATAATTTTCATTTTTATTATAAGTCTCTAAATCATGATATTCAGAAATTAACCTTCTACTCCATTCAAAATCAAAATTACTTCTTTTAATTGTTGAAATTTCAGCAATATAGCCAAAATATGTAAGGTTGTTAGAGTCTTGAATATAATTTGCATCTAGCCATAACTGCCCTTTATAAGAATAACTAAAAGAAAAAGATATAAATAGTATATAAAAACAATAGTTATAAATAAATTTTTTCAACATATTTTTATTCATTATACATATCTATTACATTAAATAAAAATAAACGGGGAGAACACTATTTAATTGCAGGTATTCGATTAATTTCATAATACCAAATAAAAATAAAAACCCAAAAGATTCTTTCAAAACTCTTTCTACTTTTCTTATGTCAATATCCATTTTCTCATTTTTATCAAAGGATTTATATAGATTAAAATTAGGGAATATTTTAGGTGTTCTATTAAAATATGACATATACTGTTTATCATGGTTATTAATTAAATTCTGTTCTTCATTTCTCATAGTTTTTCTATAAACAAAAATCCAAATCAAAAAGAAAATACTAAAAACAATTATAGATTTTATTAATAAGCAAAAACCTATTAATAATATAAAACTAAAACAATAAAGGGGATTTCTCATTAAAGAATAAGGTCCTTTAATAATTAATTTTTGTGTTTTATTGCCCTCAATAAATAAAGATGACCAAATTCGCCCTAGAACACCTATTAAACCAAAAAGATATCCAAAAAATTCCAACCAATTATAAGCAGGACTCCAATTATCAACTTTATTATCTGATAATAGTAATACTATTATTATTAATACTAAAAAAAATCTTGAAATTAATAATCTATATTTAGCAGCGTTATTTTTAGCCATTATATTAATTTTCCTCACATGTTTTTTTTATACTATTATATGCTACTTTAATACCAAACATATAATTTTGAATTGAAATTCTTTCATCGATACCATGCATTGTTTGAATATCTGACTCATTAACTAGCACAGGTATAATACCATAGCAATCTACACCTTTAGCCTGAAAAAATTGAGAATCTGTACCTCCTATAGTCATGAATGGTATTACAACTGCATTTGGTTTTTTTTCACTTAACTCATTTGATACTACTTTAAAAAATTTACTATCCCAATTAGATATAAAATTATTTAATGGAACTCTTTTGGGTATAAACTCTAATCTATCATCATTAACTACTTCTTTTAAATCTAATAAAAAAGACTCTGGACTGGTATCAGGTAATAATCTAATATCCAAAGCTGCAGATGCATATTCAGGAATTATATTTGTTTTATAACCAGAATTAACTTTGGTTAATGAAACTGTATTTCTAATCATTGCATTAACGGTTGTTGATTTTTCAGAAAGTGAATTTGAAAATAAATAATGTATAATTGGATTATTAATATTTTTCATAACAAATCCCTCAATACCACCTTTATTTGAACCGATTCTAAATAACATTTCCTCTATTACAGGATTAATTTCTATTGGCGTTTCCCAGTTTACAATCTTAGATAAAGAGGTAGCTAAAACTTGGTTGGGATATCCATCAAAAGGTCTCGAACCATGTCCAGAAATACCATTTACTTCTAGTTCAACCCAAAACGATTTTTTCTGAGCAACTGCAATTGCAAAAACATCCATTCCAGGAAAAGAATCTGTAGAACCTATACCACCTTCATCCCAAACCCACTCTGGATCTAATAAATCCCAATGATTTTTAATCATCCACTGAACTCCATACTCACCCAAAATTTCCTCATCAGCAACAGCTAAAAATTTAACTGTTCTTTCAGGAATCCAACCTTCTCTCTTGAGTAGTATTAAGCTAATCAATTGCATCATACCTAGTGATTTCATATCTAAAGCACCTCTGCCATAAATAATTCCATCCTTAATTACCCCACTAAAAGGATCTACACTCCAAGCATCTACATCAGCAGGAACAACATCAACATGATTTAAAAGCAATAGTGGTTTAAGACTACTATTTTTACCTTTAATCTCTGCAAGCAGGTGCATTCTTCTTGGATCTTCATCCACCGTAAACGTTTGATATGATATTTTATTTTTCTCACATAAATCAGCAAGCCAATTAATAGCCTCAGTTACATCTCCAGGTGGATTACTACTATCAATTTGAATATATTTTTGTAATAGTTGAACAGACTCTATCTGAACTTCATCCCAATCTTGATTAGCAATAATTACTGAAAGAAATATTAATGATTTGAAACAATAGCTTAATATTTTACATGTATTAATCATATAATAATTTATTAAAAAAATGACTCATTTTGAGGCTTTAATTTTTATTTATAAATTGTAAATTAATTGTAATGGAATTAATAATTTTGATAATATCTGCATTTGCAACCTCATCTATTTCTGCCGTACTAGGAATGGGTGGCGGAATAATTTTACTTGGAATTATGGCAGTCATTATTCCAAATGGATATATGGTAATAGCTCTTCATGGAATAATACAATTAATAAGCAATACTACTAGAACTTTCGTATTTAGAAAATATCTTCAAAAAGATTTAATAAAGGAATTTCTAATTGGATCATTTATAGGCGCAGCTATATCTGGATTTATAATATACTGTCTAATCAAATTTTACAATGTTGGGTTAGCAAGTGAAATAAAAATTGATTTTTTAAAACCACTAATCGGTTTTTTTATAATATGGTATCTGTTTTTAAAAGGTTCTAAAAAAAAGAAGGATTCAAAATCATTTATTAAAGTAGGAGCCATAAGCGGGCTTGCATCTATTTTTGTTGGAGCAACAGGTCCACTTATTGCACCTTTTTTTCTAAACAGCCATTTAACTAAAAAAAATATCATAGCAAATAAAGCTGCATGTCAAATGATAACACATTTAACAAAAATACCATTATTTATATTTTTCTTCAATGTTAATTATTTTAATGAATATAAATTACTAGTACCACTTACACTAGCCGTTTTTTTAGGCACAAATTTTGGTAAAAAAATCTTAAATATGATTCCAGAAAAATTATTTATTAAATTATTTAAAATAACATTATTCATAATATCTATTCGATTGATATTTAGTTATTAATTATTGATAAATAATTTTTTTTTAGTAAATCTGGTAAAAATATTGAAAATAAAATATAAGAAGATAAAAATAGCGTTAATACTTGATCTAACCCAAACCAACTTAAACTTTGATAATATACCAAAAATATAAAAATAACTAACTTTATTAATCCATACATTAAAAAATATGACTTATCATCTAATATTGATGAGTAAATAAAAATATAACCAAAAATAAAGGCAGCATAAAAGTAGTTCAATTCCATAGTCTGATTTTCAAACAAAAGAAATAAATGAAACATCATAGCTGATGCAACAAAGTATTCCATCCATACGAAAATTAAAATTCCTTTTGAATTATTTGTACTATATTTTTTTTGTTTAAATGGATTTACTATTTTCTCTATTGGATATTTGGACCTTACATCATTTGGTCTCCAACCCGTAGGCATAAACCATATTTTAAATTTATTAATAATACTCTTTGTATTCCACGCATCTTTTAAAAGTTGCCATAAATGTTTAAAATTAATAATTATAGGATTCCATGTTGAAGATGGTGTCAACGTTCCAAAAACTGGCTTAACATGGGATAATTCACTTTGGAATGTTCCAAAAATTTTATCCCATACAATGAAGATTTGACTATAATTTTTATCAATATATTCAGGATTAATTGCATGATGCACTCTATGATGAGATGGTGTTACAATAACATATTCTAAAAAACCCATTTTATTAATGAGTCTTGTATGATACCAAAACTGCATGAACAAATGAATCGGTCCTAATATAGCAAAAATATATGCAGGAATTCCAAGCAATGCAGCTGGAATCATTAAAATAGCAGCGTAGTTAAATGTTTGGGAAATTGACTGTCTTAATGCGCATGATAAATTAAACTCTTCACTTGAATGATGTATAATATGTCTATTCCAAAAAATATTAACTCTATGATTTAATCTATGAAGCCAATAACCTGTAAAGTCTTGGACTATTAATGCACATAATATTATTACCCAAAACTGTTCAATTTTATATATTGCAATATTTTCTGTTAACCAAGAATAACTAATTAGAATAATATTAATTTTAAGGATTGTTTTTAAACTATTTGTCATTCCAGAACTTAAGCTAGAAATAACATCTTGTTGTCTATTAACAACTATACCCTTATATCTTGCATATAATTCTTCAATACCAATTAAGAAAATGAATAAAGGTATAGCTACAAACAAAGAAATCAAATAAAAATTCATTAATTATTATCTCCAATAATAATATTAACAATTATAATAATATCTAAAATATTAAAAATATAATCGTTATTAATATCCCCTGTTGATAGATATTGATTATTTAACACATTATCAACTGCTAAAACAATATCTAAAACATTTACTAATTGATCACTATTTATATCTCCTTCAATTACATCTGCATTATCATCTAAAAATTGATATAAAAAGTTAAACGAATCACTTAATATTTGATAATAATATTCATTTTGATTACCAGATATCCACGTTCCATTTAATGAGCCCCAATACTCATGACTTTGTCCCTCTTCAATAAAAACTTCGTTCTGTATTCCCATAGAGTTCAATCTATCATGAATTTGACTTGAACCATATACAATTGGAAGAGCAATATTTATAGTAAAAGGTAATCCATAGTCATAAGGAACTACAATATCTGATGAACCATGGAACATAATAGCTGGAATATTATCGTTTTGATCAATATAGTCTAATTCTGCTATTGCTCCCCAACAACTCACTATAGCATTAGGTCTACTATCTTGCATAAAATTATTACCAGTACAATCTATGCAACCTAAATCAGGATCATTTCCGCTACCATATGTAGATTCTGGCCTATCACTATCATCATAATATGCTAGATGCAAAGAAATAAAACTTCCAGCACTGCTTCCCCATAAAAATATTTTTTCAGGGTCAATCCTTAGCTCTTCATGATACTCTCTTAAATATCTTATAACAGAACTAGCATCTTGGACACCTCTCCAAACTGCTCTTTCTCCACTATATGTACTTAAAACATTTAAACCTAATCTATAATTAGCAGCTATACCAACATACCCTCTTTTTGCTGCATCTGTTGCTAACGATACCATATCATCTGTATTGTTACTCCCTGAAAAAAATGAGCCAGGATGTAAAAAAATGATGACAGGTCTAGCGATTTCAGTATCTCCAGAAGGTTCGTAAATATTCATATCTAAATCAACATCAACTGTATTCCATTCAAATAAAAATAAAAAAGGCAAATCTGGAGCGTTACCATATACAACATTTTCTGCTACTTCAATCTCAGAAAATATTTCATCAAGGTATCTTTCCTGAGAAAAAATTTGGGAAATAAAAATTAAAAATAATATGTAAATATTTCTATTCATAAATCAATCTAGACAATTTATTAATTACTTATAATAATGTTAATTAATTCAATGATATCTAATACATTAACAGATCCATCTTGATTTGCATCGGAAGCTGCAAATTCTTCATTACTAGGAATATATATATCTATTGAAATATTAATAATTAGTATTATATCAATAACATCAATTGAACCATCAAAGTTATTATCACCGATACTAAATTGTTCTCCAAAATAATATGATTTTTCTTTCAAAGTAATATCAACTTGGTTTGAAGATGACTTGATTTGGTAATAGTAATAATCATTCGGATACAAAATCTCGCTTAATGACCACTCCTCCCACTCAATAATACCCACGTTATCAAAATAAGATATTGATTCTAATGAATCTGTAGGAAATGAAACCATTCTTAAATCAACATATCTAGAATCATCTGGTACTGTAATATTTTTGTTATATTCTTGCCATTCCGTAGTACCATCAACATCACTTGTGTACTGTGTTTCAATAGTGCCACTACATCTTGATTCATAAAATCTTACACCGATCTTAGTATCGTTTGAATTTTCTGTTTTAATGTAACCTCTTACAGAAATTTCTTCTGGTTCGTTTACTAAGGGGTAACAATAGTAATTATCCACTAGCGCATTATCAGTATTATTTGGATTTCTGATCATTTTCATTGAAGAATTGCCATTCCAAAAAACTGAACTATCTAAAAAAGAAGTTCTCATATTCCAGTAATAAGTATCTTTATTTATACATGAATCTACTTCAGGATTAAAATCAAAATCACCCATCCAAATGATTTCTCTACCTAGTCTATATTCAATATCTTGAGGAGATATAATATCTTCAATATGAAAATTTTTATTTAACTTAATAGGCTTTGAAATGAAGGTACCATTGCTATCTTCTTCTAAAACTAAAGTTGTATCTTTTGTAAAAGTATAATACGGCTCACTATACTCTAGATTAGCAATATTATTATCTCTATCAACTCTAATAAATGTATTTAACTTTCTGGACTTCATTGATAAAAAATCTAAAATATAATTTCCTAAAGCACCAGTTGCTATTTGTGGTAAATAATAATTTAAATAAATTGGGATTGCTTTATAATTAATGAATCCATCATGATTAAAATCAGCATTTAAGATTAATGAGGACCATGTTTCAGGAAAATTTTGATCAAAAATAAAGTTGCCTAGTGAATGTGCTATTAACTTATTATTGTAAAGCTCAAAACCTTGAATAACATGTGGATGATGCTGTATAACAATATCAGCACCTGCATCAACAGCATAATGAGCCATCTCAATTGTTCTATTACTTAATGTATTAAAAAATGGATTATACTCATAATCTAAATTTGAACGATTTTCTGGTTCAAAACTATATTCATATCCAGTATGCATTTGATATACTACTATCGAGCTATCTAAATCTGAGCCTAAATAATTCATTTGATTATCAATAGATTGTTCAGACATTTCACAAAATCCAGGATTATTTTCACCTGCAGTAGATAATGGCTCACATGAATCTCCTTCATCTTCTCCATTAACACTACTAGAACTTAAATAGAATATTTCTACTCCATTATTATTGATTACTGATGAAGGAGCACATGCTGATAAACTATCAAGACCTGAACCACCATGTGAAATTTCAGCATCGTTTAAATATAAACTGGTGCTAATAATTCCATTAGACATATAATCAAGAACATGATTATTCCCAAGATTCAAAAAATCAAAATTAACATCCACTAATTCAGGTATCACATTAGGGCAAGAATGAAAAACAATTTTACAAGTTTCATAACCTAAATGAGGAGTTGAAGTATCTAGGGTAATAACAGATTCTAAATTTCCGACATTAATAAAATCTGAATTTTGGAAGTATGACTTAACACCATTAAATAAGACGTTTGTTCCACATGAAGGAATAATTCCAGGAGAACCAAATCCTTCACAAAATCCATCGGGCATTAAACATAAATTATTTTCTAAATCTTGATTGTTATTACTATAACTATTTGCGCTAGTACAATAATATCTTCTTCCAAGCATAATATCACCAACAAAATTCATAGAACTTTGTGCATTTATATCTATAAAAAAAAATGAGGATATAAGAAAAAATCTAATCACATTCTTCATGAACTTCAGATTTAAATGGTTTAAAATGTACATGTTCATTAGGAATTAAAAAGCTTGATAAAATTTCTACCGATATTACATAGCATCCTATAGCAAAACCAATCCAATTTTGAACTAAAAAATCTGAGTATACATGTCCTATATGAAAAATTCCATGGAATCTAAGACTCCATCTTAAAATTTCTATTAAATATTTTTTTATCATTAATTCTCCAAAATTATATTTATAATTTCTATTATATCTAAAATATCAATTACTCCATCATAATTAGTATCAGAAGCGCTTAGTTCTTGAAAGTCTAATTGTATATCATCTAAAATAATTGAAACGATCAGTACAATATCTTGAATATTTAAAATAAAATCATAATTGATATCTCCAATTACTGTACATTCCGAAGTATATTGACCCCAAAAATTTGATGACCCAATACATTCAGGATAAGGAGGACACAGCCTATTCCATGATATATCAAATTCCAGATAGTCATTATGATTTGAATCTAATTCACATATTGATTCTGGAATAAATCCGGATAAATAATTACCTTCTAATCTAAGAGTTCTAATACTTGTTAATTGATTGATTTCTTCTGGAATAATACCTGATAATTGACAATATATATATGAACCACACATAAGACTTGTTAATCGACCGTTTTCCCATTCTTGAATTCCAAGTTCAATAGGATCTACAATACCATTACTATTAGGAATCCAATTATAATTTTCACCATCAACTAAAACCCACATCCAAGAATCATCTAAATCCATTGAAGGATTTGGTGAACCACAATAAATATCCCATTCCTCACAACCTAAATCAATACCACTTTCATAACTATTATCGATTATTTTTTGAATTATACTAATGTCTCCCTCATGAAAACACATATCATTAATTTCAACATAGCCTACATCACATTGACTAATAGCATCACAATTTTGCTGGCAATCATTTATACTATCAAAAAATAAATCAGAATAATCTATCCCATTCATTGTCGACCCACATCCAGATATATAATTACATTCACCATTTGTCAAACCAACACCTAAAACCATTTCACACAAACCAAAATTAATTTCGGTGAAATCAAAACATTCTTCAATAGGGTCTTGGCAATCAGGAATACCTTGCCAAGATGGAATACTAGTACCTTCTATTTCGGCTCCATTTTCATCAACACACCAACAATAGCCTGTTGAACCCCAACATTGAATTGGTTCCCAACTACAGTCCTCTGCACATTCAGGTATAAAACACCCTATCATATCACCACACTGTTCTAGAGAACTTGACTGTTCATCACAACAGTTTTCTGAAAAAGCAAGATTAGAAAAAATTAAAACAATAATGATTCTTAATGCTATTCTATCCATATTAATATTTCTTTTTGTCCATATTTAAAATTATAAAGTTACATATTAAGTTCTTAGTAAAAACTTGTAATAAAAAAGCCTCTAAATAGAGGCTTTTTTATTGAAAACTGATAAAATTTAACTAAAATTATTTAGGAACAACCTTAGTTGCACAAGGTCCTTTTTCACCTGAGTCTTCTATAAATTCAACACTTTGTCCATCCTTTAAAGTTTTAAAACCTTCCATTTGAATTTCACTCATATGAACAAAAAGGTCTTTATCTCCATTTTCAGGCTCGATAAAACCAAATCCTTTTGCATTATTAAACCACTTTACTGTTCCTTGTTTTACATCACTCATTTTTTTTTCCTTTAATTAACTATATTTCACAGCTAAAATACAATTATTTATTATATTAACAAAAGATAAAAATTTATTCATCGTCTATAAGGTGCGGCATATCATGGCAATTTTCACTGAAACCACAATTCTCACATGAATAATGGCAATTAATTATAATTACTTCATTATTACAAACAATACAATTTTTCTTTTCAACCATAAATATAAAATTATTTTATATTATTAATTATTGATATAAATCAATAATAATTAACTTAAAATAATATTAATCAAAAGTATTATATCTTGAACATTGACAATATTATCTAAGTTCAAATCTGCAGAATTATTGTATCCTCCTCCTGTTAGAACTAAATTAACAGTTAGCACTACATCTTGGACATTAATAATCAGATCAGTATTTAAATCACCTAGTAAACTTTGTTCACATTCGAAGTTAGTTAAATACTCTGATGCAGAAGATGGTATCTGAAGTAAAGATTCACAAACAGAGTCATCATCTAATACATGATAACGAAGCCAGCTCAAAGCATAATCTTGAACTTCTCCATATGGATATGCAGCAAAACCGTGACCACTATTTGCACCTTCAAACATAATTTTATCAGTAGATTCAGGCATATTACTATATATATCCTGTCCTAACATACCTTCATATGCAGTTAATTCATTTAATTCTACTTCACCAGCAAATATTAATGATGGGATTGGGTGATCAACAAATTCTGGTGCCAAGCATATACAATAAGTTTCTCCTTCAATAGTCTCAGCAGGACATAAATCACAATCTTCAAAAATAACTGTTGGATTTAATGAGATAACTGCTTTTAATGAACTATCCATCATTGCTGCATCATGAGATGCTCCACCTCCCATTGAATATCCAGAAACTGAAAAACTATTTTCATCAATAAGTCCATAAAGTGGAGAATCAACTCGATTATTTTCTTGCTTAATTGATTCAATTGCATCAATAAGCCCTTCTCCTCTTTGGTAATGAGAATCATTAATTTCATCATTAGGTCCTATCCTCATTGCAATAAAACCATGTGAAGCATAAAATTCTGTCCAACTTGACATTTCAGAACTCCCACCTCCAAATCCAGGAGTTAAAACTATAGATTTATAAGGAGGATTACCATCAATAGGATAATATAAAACACCATCTCTATAATTAGGACCATTCCTAAGTCCTTGGGATTCAGTTATTGTAGAATAATCATAAGGGCCAGGGTCTGAACCGCCTCCACCTGTACCACCCCCTCCTCCAAGATTTTGACACTGATTCAACTCACCATTCCACTCACAATATGTAGGCCATTCATTACATTCAGATTGTGTAGTTAAATCAGGACAATCTGAGAATAAAAATGTTGAAGAAAGAATAAAACTAATTAGGAATATTTTTCTCATGATTTCTCTTTATTTATTTAGGTAACTAGTTAAAAATAATTACAAAATATTAAAATATATAAATAAAATATTAAACTGTTTGTAACAACTATCTGTTGGAGTGTAGTACTTTTTCAAAATTATTTTTATCATAATTAAAATCTTTTTCTAAAGTATTTAAAATATTATCATATAATAATGAATCCATAGTTGTCGACCGTGTCATAATCCAGCCAAAGGAATTATCAGGATATCCAACTACCATATATTCATAATTTTCATCTAATATAATTACCTCATATGGAGCTTTGTAAAAAGGAACCCAAGGTTTAACAAATTGTATCTCCCACCTACTCAGGATATCTTTATCAATTACAAAACCTTTTTGTTTTACCGTTCTTTCTTTATTGTTCTTAATTGCTTGGTAGGTAATACTTATACTACCATCATCATTTAAGCTGTAATCATCATATGAATTTGTTGCTCCTGATTCAATCCAATTTGGAATTAGAGAAAAAACATACCATCTTCCCATGAACTTATCTAAATCTAAATTTTTTACCACAGGATGAGAAATTAAAATTGAAAAGTTTAGCAATAATACTGTTAAAATATTTTTTACCATAAAATTAATATTAAATTTTTAATTATTATCTTTTAGCATTTTTTCGACTTCAAGGACATGCAGTTCTTCTTGACCAATCATTGTCCTTGCATATTCCTCTAAATAAACTGATTTATTATTTACAAGTTCTAATAATTCATAATAAATACTTATAGCTTTTTTTTCATGATCTAAAGTTTCCTTTAATATATCTGTTATATTGTGCTTATCTGTTTCTTCAAGATTATCAATCCCTAATGGAGGGTGGCCTCCTAATCCAGTTATATATTCTCCAGCCATATTAGCATGGACTAAAGACTCTGAAGCTTGGGCTTTAAAAAAATCAATTAAAGGCAATCTATTATATCCAAAAATCATTAAGGAATAATGAGTATATCTTATTACACCAGATAGCTCTAAAATAAAAATTTCACTTAGCTTATTAATTACATTTTCTTTATTCATAAATTTTCTCCCTATTTATATAATAAGTTACAAATTCATATAACATTTTATACATAATTAAATTGTATTAAATATTAATTTTGTTTATGAATAAAGTAGTAAATAAAGCAATTAAACACTTAAGTAAAGATTTAAAACTAAAATCTCTAATTGATAATAATGACAAACCAGTATTTGAAAAAAATGATAACTACTATATTGCATTATCAAAATCAATTATTTACCAACAACTAAGTGGTAAGGTAGCAAAAATAATTTATAATAGATTTGTAAATCTATTTAATGATAAAAATCCAGAACCGAATATTTTCCTAACTGTGGATGAGTTAAAATTAAAATCAATTGGATTATCAAGACAAAAAATTAGCTATCTAAAAGATTTATCAGAATACTTTTTAAATAAAGGCACATCAATAGATTTCAATATACTAAATCAAGATGAAATCAGAAAAGAGCTTATAACAATTAAAGGCATTGGACATTGGACAATAGATATGTTTTTAATGTTCACAGTATTAAATATGAATATTCTTCCTGTTGGTGATTTAGGAATTAAAAAAGCATTTAAAGAATTATATAATTTAGATAAACTACCATCAGATCATTTTATGATAAAAAAATCAAAGAAATGGGAACCTTACAGAACAATTGCATGTTGTTATTTATGGACGATAGTTGATGATGGAGATGTTTGGTGAAATTTATTTTTTTCTATAAATAAAAATAATTAGAATACAAAATACATTTGCAAACCAAATGTAAGGATTTGACCAAGGAATTCCATCAAACTTAAAATCTGATATTGGCCAAAAAATAGGTGTTGGGAAATAAGCTTTACTATGGGTTGGGAAATCCAATAAAATATGTAATGGCCAAGCTAGCATTGGGAAACAAAAGTCTTTATTAAATCTATAGACTATTAAAATAAAAATTAACGCTATAACTATACTATGAGAGAAATCATACAATCTAAAAACCCAAATAGGTATCTCATCTAAAGATGGTTTTCCCGCTTGAAATGCATCACTGCTAATTAAAACACTAAATAAAAAATATAATCCGAATGATAATAGGTCAGGCAAAGCACCAAAAAAGATAGAGAACCACCTATATTTTCTATACCCAAAAAGTCCTTTTCCCCACAATGCATGACTGAAAGTATCCATATTATCTTTAATCTTTTTTCAAAATTTTATTAAAATAGTAAAAATGATAAATATACTTATTTATCGTTAATTAAATTTATAAAAGGAAAGATAAAAAATAAATTATAAAATTAAATTTATTAGTAATATAACATCTTGAATATTGATTATTTCATCATTATTCATATCAACAATTATATTATATTCATTATATAATATAAGATTGACCGTTTGAATAATATCTAACACATTGATTTCAAAATCATTATTTATATCACCAATATTGTAGTTATTTTCTTCGCAGTAGCTATTGTCGGTTTGATATGTGCCTCCACTGCATTCATACCAACAACACCCAGCGCAACTTCCATGATAAAATCCACAATCCCAATTACAACTTGAATTTGAATTACATTGGCTTTGAGTCAAGGAATAACAAGATCCAACATCGATATCAATAATCCAATCACAACTAAAATCATCTTCACATTGTGATTCATCCATTTCAGAACATTCTGGAGGTAAATCTAATATGCAAACTCCTTCATCAAGAATATAATCTTCACCAGTACATATACTATTATCTATTTGAAATCCTCCTCCTTCACAAGAACTACCGTGATTTCCCCAGCCACCCCAGCTCCATTCCCAACTACATCCAAAATCTGAGTATTCACCGCAAGATGATGAACTGCCAAAATTGCTACAACTATAGTAAGTTGTCTGTATATCCCAAGAACATTCATTTATACTATTACATAATAATTCATTTTCTTGGGAATCACAATTTTGGAGTACTAGATTTTCTTCCCATATACAATAGGGATCATCAAAACATTCTTCAATATTATAGCTTTCACATTGAGAATATAGAGTTCCTAAAAAGATAAAACAATGAATGATATATTTGAAATTCATACAGTATATTAAATAACTTTTAATGAAATCTCAATACGACAAATTTTCACATAAATAAAATTATATTGACTGGAGGAAAACCGTTAAATCAGTTTTTAATTTTAATTTTTTCTTTATTCTATATCGATGCTGCTCTACTCCTCTTATAGTTATTGCAAGAATTTCAGCTGTCTCTAGTGTTGAAAAATTCATCTTAATAAGATTACAAACTCTTAATTCAGATTCTGAGATAGAAATAGCTTTGCTTATAATATACCTATTAAAATCAGGATGGATATCATTAAATAATTTCATAAATACATCCCAATTTTTTGTATGCATCATTCTATCATTGCATAATTTAATTAAATTATTATTTGTTAAGTTTTGATTAGATAGTTTATTTATAATATTCTTTAAAAATTCTCTTTCTGAGAATGATACTAAAGCTTTAGTTGTTAATTTTCTTTTATTACTCTCAATATCTAATTTTATCTTAAGGTCATTCTCTTTTCCAACCGCGATATTATTTTCATTTGATAAATATTCTAATGCATCAATGTTTGTATCACTAAAAATTTTACTTTTATACTTCAAACTATCCTCTAAGGATTTATTTAATTTATCTATGGTCGATAAATACAACTTATGATTTTTATTTTTTTTATATATCTCCAGAAGAATTTTTAATGTTTTAACATCTAGTTCATAGTTTTTTATTTTTTTATTTTTTCTTAATAAAATTTTAAAAATTTTAATAGAATCATTATTTTTATCAATCCTATATAAGCTTAGACCAATATCATATAAGACCTCAGGTACCATTTTTACAATATTCATATTATCAAATAAATCCAACGCTTTATATAAATATTTTTTAGACTTAGTGAAATCTTTTAAATTTAGATAAGCTTTTCCCAATGAATGATATATATATGGTTTATATATCTCATCATTGTTATCTTTACTTATTCTTAAAGCTATTTCGCATTTTTCTTTTGCTAAATTATTTTTTTTTCTTTTAATTAAATTGTTAGCTTTATTTATTAATATTGGTATGATTGTTATCGTATCATTTTTTGACTCCGCTAATTTTATAACTTTATCATAGTGAGTTTTAGATTTTTTATACTTTCTCATTTTATCATAAACAATACTATAAGCAACATTAAGCTTTACAGAAGGGTTATAGCGATTTTCACATTCATCAATCAAGCTGCTAGCCTTATCTAAATACTTTATTGCTAATAGATTTAAATTAAAGTCTGAAAATAATAAACCTAAATCAGTGTAGGTAAATATTAAACCATTTATAGCGAGCGGGTCATCTATAATACTCCTCCATAAATCAATAGCTTTATGAGAATCTTTTATTAGATTTTTTTTAACTCCTAATTCTCTATTTAATTTAATTAATAAAGTTAAATTGTGAGCAATACAAAAGGGTATTTCATATTGCACAGATAAGTCATTAATTATTTTTAATAAAGATAATCTTTTTTTATGGTTAATTAATGAGCTTTGGAAAATAATAATATTGGCATTATATAATATTTCCTTAGATGATTCAAATAATTTTATCTGTTGGTAGATTGTTGGAAGATCTTTAAAGGCTTTGCTTTTAAAATTTTTTATAAGTTCTGTTCTATTCAAGAATAAATTCTATTTTAAGTTGTGCTGTAATATAATAATTAAAATTAAATTAAGTTACTACGACTATTATTCACATTTAATTTCTGAAAGTGAATTAATTCAATATTATATTTACTAATTGTATTACATCTAAAATATTCACTTGGTTATCAATATTAATATCAGCTGAATCTAGATACTGATTAAATAAGATTATATTTACAATTGAAACAATATCTATAACATTTAAAACTCCATCATTGTTAATATCGCCAAGCGGAATTTCTTCTACAGTTAATTTTAAAGCGACTGGCCTGTGATCTGATATATTCTGATCATACTCACTAAACCCTCCATCTAGAAAATCATCAATTCTAATCACCTCAACATATGAATTATTATCAAATAATTCATTGGTAATAAGAATATGATCAAGATGAGATGGCCAGCTAGGATACGACCAACCGGCACTATTACCTTGCGCTATTTCTATATCAGTAAAAAGATAATTCTCAGAATCATCTAAAATCATTTGAAAGACATTATTCTCAGGATCGTCATTCAACTCATCATTCAAATCACCAAGAATTATAACATTACTATTAGGGAAATAATTATCTACATATTCCTTCAATAAATTTGATGCAATATATCTTCTAGTTTCCTCATCGTCATCATCATTGAGATTCATATTATCATCACCACAACACTTAAAATGATTATTAATAATAATATAATTTTCATTCATGAAATTTATATCCATAACCATAGGAGATCTAGGGAATGGACTCCAATATGGTGAAGAAGTATAAATTTCATAAATATTATTAATTTCAACCGTTTGAGTATTATATATATAAGCTAATCCTGCAAACCAACTTGATTCTAAATATCCTTCATAATTATCTAATCCATTTATAACTTGATTAAATGATGATATATCATCAACCTCTTGTATCGCTAAAACATCTATATCTAATGATTCAATAATTTGTCCAACATAATCAATTGTAATTTGACCATTTTTGGGAAACCATTCAATATTCCAAGTCATGATGTCTAAATCATTATCTGTACCAAAGTATAACTCATCTAAATCTTGTGATAGCGGGAAAGCGATAAAAGTAAATAATATTAAAATATTTTTCATAGTTAAATATATTGATTATTTTTCAGAAAACTATTTATAGAAATTTAAGAAGCAATATATTAAATAAATTTATTTAAAAGATTTACTAAATCCATAACTCTATTTGAAGATCTCCATTCATTATTATACCAGTTTAGCACTCTCAAATATTTACCATTAAAAATAAAAGAGTATTATTAATAAAAATGTTAGTCTATAATAATACTAACAAGCTGAACAACATCTATGATATTAATAATACCATCACCATTTAAATCTGCAAACATATATTCACAAGAACCATCATCAATATTAGCTTGTTGAATAAAATTATTTGCTTCTTCATAAGTACAACCAAAATTTAAAAATGTTGAATACTGACATGTAGAATTATCACCATCACCAAGAATATCAGCAATGGGATTATAATTATAAGCAGCAGGGTCAGTACAGCTTGATCCAGTCATACAATGGTCACCCATCCAATAGCAATTTTCATTATTAGAACAATCAAATTGATTATCAAAATCCATACAATTATCACTTGATTCCATGCAATGATTACCCATCCACATACATCCATCTATATCCATACATGCTAACTGATTTTCTACACTACCACAATTATCACATTCATCTCCATATTGGCATGTATTATTTTCATAAACAGCACCTATATCATAATTACAAGCACTAGAATCTGTACATCCATACATTGCATCGATTAAAACAGGGATGTATGTATATTGAAAATCATACAAATTGGGCATATCAAACTTATATCTTAAGACCATATGGTGGTCAATAAAAGCATATGCAGAATAGGTTGATGCTGCAAACATATTCCAAATATTATGATTTGGATCACCATCTAAAATGAGTGGGTTGTTCCCATGTTGACCAAGCTGATCATATAAATCTGACCATTCATTGCATGAATAAAGATCTTGTTCATTTGAACTGTAATCCATACTCACAATAAATTGAAGGTTATCATTCTGCTGTGTAAATTCAAGTAATTGATCCATCAAACTGACGTAATCATAACAAGCAGGTCACCATGTTGCATTCATACTAATAATTGATATCTTATAGTCACCACCATTTTCATTTCCATTCAAATCTAAAAAAGAAAAATTATCTCCTGTTGAATAATTTCCTTCACCATTACATACAGGAATTTGCAATGATTGATCTTGATAACTTAAAGTATCACCTATACTATATAGAGAACGAGTAGATGATTGATCATTTGTTGGACAATATATTGTATTGGGTAATACAATAGAAAAAAATAATATAAGAACTGTTATCATAGTTTTGAATAGAACTAGCTTAAAATAATATTTACAACTTGTATAATATCTAATACATTAACAATACCATCTGAATTCATGTCAGCATTTGATTGAGTATCACCAACAAGTATTAAGTTTACTAATAATATTATATCCTGTATATTAATAGTTGAATCATTATTAACATCTCCAAGAATAGATTGATTATAATGATTTTCAAGAATACTTCTTACATATTCTTTAGATGAAAATGAAACCCCGCTTGTCAATTGAACATTACCAATCATATTTCCATCATAATCTAATATTACAAGATATTTATGTTGACCGTAAGGAGAAAATTGTTCTCTAATAGGAAGTCCTGGATATTGATCCATTACTAATGGAAGATCTGAGTTTGCACAAAAATTACTATTAAAACTACTTATATTTGTCTGCCCTATAGCAATGATAACTACATTTTCATAACCATCATCATTCCTTAACTCATCTTGGAAATCGGACAACTGCCCGAAAGTATTAGTTCAGCCCGCTCATCCTTGTGAACCAAAATAATGCATAGTTATATAATCTAAATAGTAAGGCTCCCATACATTTAATCCAAAAGTTGATGAAGTTGAATTTAAATCTTCAAGAGAGTAGTTATATTCATCAGTAAATATAAAAGCTGAGAATATTATTGATAGTAAAATCTTTTTAATCATATCTAAATCTATATCAATATCATCATTAATAAAAATAATTTATTAAAATAATCATTCAATTATTTAACTATCCAGAATAATATTAACTAATAAAATGATATCTTGAATATTTAGATTATAATCAAAATTAAGATCCGTCATTAAAAATACAAGTTCCCAGCTATAATAGTCTCCTATATTTAAAACATATGAAACTAATTCAATTACATCCAGAACATCTACCTGACCATCAAAATTAGCATCCCCAAGAGCATTAGTAAAACTAGAACCTACCGTTAACGTTAAAGTTATTGGATCAGTTATGGGACACATATTACAATAAGGATCATCAGATTCACTACAATCTTCTTCGCAATGCAACGTGACAGCTTCAGCTGTAAATGTTATTGGAGTACCCTCAGGAATAAATGGACTTATTTCAAATGGAATATTTAAACCATAAACACCCTGAGATTCTATAGCATACCACCACGTTTCAAATTCAAGAATATCTGTCCCCGTTCCACCATAAAATGAAACTCCTTCGGTGTTACTTTGGATTCTAATTCCAGGATAATAAGGACAAGCAGGACCGTTATTAAATAAATTAATACCTAAATAACCTGTACCATTTAAGTCATCATAAGGATTAACAATATTATCTCCATTCAATTCATAAGATATAAAATCACTAATTCCCAAATTATAGCAAACATTTAATTCACAATCAGAAAACATCGTATCTTGATTATTTATATAAGTTTCAATACAAGCAGGGTATGGAGGACATAATGCATTACCATTTAAATCAAAAATACTATTATCACTAAAATCTAAATCTAATTCACAAATACTATCTGGAATTAATCCACTTAAATCATTATATGACATTATAAAAACTTCTATGTATTCCCAGTCTGTTATATTATTAGGAATTTCACCTGATACATCTAACCAATTATAATTACCATTAATGATAATAGGATAACAATCAAACAATATAATTCGTCCATTTGCCCATTCCTGATCACATAATTCTAATGGTTCAATAACTCCATTATTATTTATATCAAGAATCATATTTATACTATCATTACTATTTTCGATAAATGTATCTAAAATATTAATATCTTGCTCAAAATAACATTCTTCATTTATCGGTATAAAACCAGTTTCACAATCTTGACTAATAACTAATGAAAATATAAAAATTAATATAAAATAAATTCTATTCATATATTTTATGGTAATCCTCCTACCAAAATATTAATCATCACAACAACATCTAGAATATTAACATAACCATCCTCATTAACATCTGCTATTAAATTATAATCATTTACAAGAATAATATTAATCATCAATACTATATCTTGAACATTTAAAATACTATCTTGATTAATATCTCCTAGAATATCTAAATCATTTATTGATATAGTAAACTCTACCTCACTACTGTGAATATCGTTATAATTTGAGGTAGCAATAAGAACATTATTGTATTCAGCATTTAGATTGAAATCATAAGAATTATTATTGGGAGATAAAGAAACTATATCCAATATATTTTCTTGATTTATTTTAATATGAGACAATTGAATATCATTTAAATAATCTATAGAAACCATTAAATCCATATTTTCTGATGGTAACTCAATAAATAAACTTGCTCCTTTATTTGTTGATAAAGTAAAAGTATTCTCAAAATCAGATAAAGTTGAACCTGAACAATAATTTGATGATTGACTAAAAAAATTATTAGGGATACTTCTTTCACCAGTAAAATATCTCCAGGTTGCATAATCAACATATGCATCAGATAAAGATTTACTATTATTTGTTACATATTCAATAGCATCATTATAAATAGGGAAAAGTGAAACGGAATTCCCGCTAGCATATTCAGTCCCATAGTCTTCCCAAAAATATCGTACTATAGATGAATCTTCTAATGATTCAACTAAAAATTTTTGCCATAAAGCACTTCTATAAGGATAAATTTCAGCTGGATAATCTATTCCATATTCTGGATATGTTAAAGGTGTTACAACATCACAATTACTAAGCATCGTTTGCAAATGAGAACTATTAGGATAAATTACATTTTGCATATAAGTAGCAGTTTGCTCAAAAAACCAACCATTATGCATATAATTCCCAGGTTCTCCTGAAACAGAATAGCCATATCGTAATTGAATCGAATGATGAAGTTCGTGCGCAACAACATGATAATTCCAAGGTGGTAGAGCCTGGTAACTATTTGATAAAGTAGAAATCTTCATATAGCTTGTATATCCACCCAAATAGGGAGCAAATGGATATGGATTTTCAGGAACAACCATACCGGAACCTTCATTTGATATATAAATATCATATTTAGAATTCCCACCAAAATTAATACAGTGTTCAACAGAATTAATGTCAGTTATTGATTCATCACAATCAGGAGGAATATTTTCCCAACCTTGTTCTAAATACTTTATTAATGCAGACTCTGCATGATCAATAATCGATTGAGCATAACCATAATTTGACTGCAAACTAATACACTCCCCATTTATTAATTGACATTCAGTCTCAGATATTGTAAAATGAACTATAAAATTTTCACTTTCAATAATTTCAGGATTAATAAAATTATTTCGATTAATATCTCTAGTATTTTTATCAACGATGCATAATGGTTGATTGGATTCAGATAAAAGGAAGCCAAAAAATACTAAAATTAAGAATAATTTCAACATAACAAATTTCACCATTTAATATAAAAATAAAAAAACCTCTTTGAAAGAGGCTTTTAAATTTTATTCTTTATCTTCAAACTACTTTTTTTTATTGAGTGAAATTCTTTTGTTTATATCTAATTCCATCTTTCTAATTCTTAAGTTTAAAGGAGTAATTTCAATCAACTCATCTTCAGCTATAAATTCTATACATTTATCAAGTGACATAACTTGGGGAGGGCGTAATACGACAGTATTATCTTTACTGGCAGATCTCATATTTGTTAATTTTTTTTCTCTAACAATATTAACATCTAGATCTCCAGGTTTATTCCTTTCACCAACTACCATGCCCTTATATACTTCAAAACCAATATCCACAAATAACTCGCCCCTATCAACCATTGCCAATGATGCATAAGGAGTGACTTTACCTGGTCTATCTGCAACAATAACTCCTGAATTTCTTTGCGGTATATTTCCAAACCATGGAGCATAAGAATCAAATAATGAATTTAGTATTCCGGATCCTTTAGTATTTGTTAAAAACTGATTTCGAAATCCAATCATTCCTCTTGAAGGAACTTTAAATTCTAATGTTGTTCTTCCAAAACCATTGTTATAAAGGTTGACCATTCTACCTTTTCTTGCTGATAATTTTTCTGTAATAATTCCAACATGATCTTCTTCCAAATCAAGAAATACAGATTCGACAGGTTCTAACGTTACCCCATCTTTTTCTTTAGTAATAACACGTGGCTTTGAAGCCATAAACTCATATCCTTCTCGCCTCATTGTCTCAATTAGAATTGCCATTTGAAGTTCACCTCGCCCACATACTTCAAAAACATCTGTTTCACTTGTTTTGTTAACTTTTAATGAGACATTGCTTAAAGTTTCTCTAAATAATCTCTCACTAATATTTCTTGATGTTAAAAATTTACCTTCTTTACCAGCAAAAGGACTATTATTAACGTGAAAAAACATCGAGACAGTTGGTTCATCAATCAATATTCGAGGAAGTGGTTTTGGATCTTCATTGTCAGATATAGTATCTCCAATTTTAATATCTTCAATTCCTGCTATTGCAATTATATCCCCTGATTCCAACTCATCAACCTTTATTTTTTTTAATCCACTAAAAGTATAACAAGCAGATAATTTTTGATCATATTTAATCTCATCTTTACCACATAAACTATATCTCTTATTTTTGGTGATTAATCCATTATTTAAACGACCAATTGCTATTTGTCCAACATATGAATCATAATCAATATTTGTTATTAAAAATTGTGTATGTAAATCATCTTCAACTTCAGGTCCTGGAAAAGTATCTATTATTAAATCAAAAAGTAATGTTAGGTCTTTAGAATTATCACCTAGTTCTTTATGTGCTAGACCATCTTTAGCGTTCGTATAAATTATAGGAAATTCAATTTGCTCATCATTTGCATCTAAATCAATAAAAAGATCATATACCTCATTTACAACTTCATCAATTCTAGCATCTGAACGATCTATCTTGTTAATAACCAAAATTATAGGTAGATTTTTACTCAAAGCCTTTTGTAATACAAATCTAGTTTGTGGTAATGGTCCTTCACTAGAATCAACCAATAATAATACTCCATCAACTAAATTTAAACTTCTTTCAACTTCTCCTCCAAAATCAGCGTGGCCTGGAGTATCAACAATATTTATTTTTATATCATTATAAAAAATTGAAGTATTTTTTGCAGTTATAGTAATTCCACGTTCTTTTTCAAGATCCATAGAATCCATAACTCTGTCAGTGACTGTTTCATGAACTTCGAATGTTCCACTTTGCTTTAAAAGTTCATCAACTAATGTTGTTTTGCCATGATCAACATGTGCAATAATTGCAATATTTCTAAATTTATTCTTTATCATGTGTTCTAATCTAATACAAATAAAATCTATAAAAGATGATATTCTATTTTTTATCTTTTAAAATTTTATTAATAATATCTTCATTTGAATCTTGCAATAAATCTGTTCCTATGTTTTTTGTAAAATCAATTTTATTCATAACATTCATTATATGATTTTTAGTATTGGATACAAACACCTCGATTTCACTTAATCTAGCATTTTTTATAATATCTTCTAAAGCATATAATCCTGATAAATCAACCATTGTTACTCTGCTCATATCAATAATTAATATATTGTGCTTTTTCATATTTCTATAAATTTTTATCATTGATTCTGTAGATCCAAAAAACAATGGACCATGAAGTTGCAAGAAACTAATTTTAACGCTACTCAATTTCTCTATTTGTTTTTTGTCTAAATTAAAATCCATATCTACTAATGAGATAGTTTTGTGATTAAATTTTGACTTCAATATTGATATTAAATCTGGCAAAGATTTAATGATTGATATGACAACACCAATAGCAACTGCAAACATTAAATTTTTATACACTGTAACAAATAATACAGTTATAAAAATAAATAAATCAGATTTTGGAATCTTCCTTAGTACTGGAATAATACGATAATCTAAAATATCAATACCCAACTTAAATAAAATCGCAGCTAAACAAGCGTTTGGAATAGAAGAAATAAAACTACCAAGACCAAGTAATACTCCTAATAAAGTTAAACCTTTAACAATAGTTGATAGAGGTGTTTTAGCACCAAATTCTATATTTCCAACAGTTTGGGTTGTTGCTGTTGCAGTTGAAATACCTCCCAAAATTCCAGCGGCCATATTTGCCATTCCCTGCCCAAAAGTTTCCCTATCGCTGTTATGTCTCAAACCTGTCATATTATCTGCAACTTTACAACTAAGCAAACTATCAATTATTGCTAAACCCGCTAATGCTAATGCAGGAACAATAAATTCACTTATTCTTGACAAATCAGGAAGATATATTGAAAAAATATTAGAATCGCTTTGAATATTCATTTTATCTCCAATATATGGAATATCTAAATTCATCAGATAAGCAATCCCAGTTCCTAAGATCAAAGCAGCAAGAGGAGATGGAATATTTATCAAAGATTTAAATAGACTTTTAAATATATTCCATGAAAATAATACTAATAAACATGGGACAGCAACATATAAAGCTTCAAAATTAATATTTTGGACTGTATACCTAAAATTTATAAAAAATTCGTGAACATTTTTTTGAGATTCTAACCCTAAAAATGGATTGATTTGAGTCAATACAATAATAACTCCAATACCACACATAAATCCAGCTACAACTGAATAAGGTATGTAATGAATAAATCTTGAAATTCTTAACATAGAAATGATTATCAAAATTAGCCCACTCAAAAAAATTATTGAAAATGCTGCAACTAGATCAGGCTCATTTGTAGTACCAATAATAAACGCACCCATGAATGCCGCAATTTGAGATGCCATAGGTGCTGTAGGACCACTTACTCCAACTAAGCAACCACCAAATAGACCACCTATAATACCTCCAACAATAGCACTCCAAATTCCTGCTTCTGGTCCTAACTGTGAAATTTCACCAAATGCAAGAGCCAAAGGTAAGGCAATGATTGCAACCATAATACCAGATAAAACATCTCCCTTAATATTATTATTTAATAATACTATATTTCTCCATGGATTTATATTTTGTGCAGTATTACTTGCAAGCTTAAAAAAGGAATTTATTGGTGTTAAAAAAATATTACTAATTAATTTCATACTGTAATTTATAATTAAAGAACAAAACTAAAAATTTAAACATAATTCTTTAGGCTTATTAGCAATAAAGAAAAAGTATTGATGATAGATTCATATTCCATTTTTAACATTTTTCTTTTGTAATAGATCGATTTTTTATGAAACTTATCATTAAATCCTTTACGTTTCAATTCTTGAAAGTCAATTTCAAATTTTGACCAGGAATCGTATGCAATATTGGCTTTTTTTTGTAAACGTTCAACTTTTTTTAAATATAAATTTTTAATTTTAGAAGGTGTCTGAGGTATAAAAAAATTAAGTTTATTTTTTATACTAATAAACTTTGCATTTAAAATTTTATGATCTGATACTTTTTGAATATTCCTAGTAAGTTTAAAAAAAGATAAAAATTTAATCATCCATTTACTTGGATCAAAATCATACCATCTTATGCCATTCCGATAATCCCATTGAAACTTATGATGGAAGTTATGGAATCCCTCACCAAATGTTAAATATGCAACCCACCATGAATCTCTAGCTGAAATATTAAAATCAAAAGGACGTTTTCCAACAAAATGACAAAGAGAATTAATAAAAAAAGTGAAATGATGAACTAAAGTTAATCTAAGAAATCCTCCCCAAAGCAAACCTCCAATTGGACGCGCAAAATAAAAGCCTATTAATAATGGAAGAATAAATGAAAGTCCAATAGCTATTGACCAATAATATTTATACTGAAATTTTAAAATAGAATTATTTTTTAAATCAGTTACACCTCTTATAATTTCAGGCTTGTCTTCTAGAATCCATCCAATATGAGCATGGAAAAAACCTTCTTTAATACTATAGGGATCATCTTTAGTATCCAATTTTTTATGATGTTGTCTATGATCAGAACACCATTTAATGACATTATTTTGAAGTGCTGCCGAACCACATAACATTGCTAAAAATTGAATAATTGGATGAGCTTTAAAGCTTTTGTGTGCAAACAACCTGTGGTAACCAAATGTAATTCCCATTCCTGATAAAAACCAACCAATAATCATTAATACAGGTTCTTGCCAAATCATGCCATATAGATAAACATAGATTAATGTTCCTATAATTCCAATAAATGGAATAAGAGATAATGAAACTATCATAAACCAGCTATATTTCTTCATAATTACTCCAAAATTATATTTATTAATTGAACAACATCAAGTATGTTTGTCATACTATCTTGGTTTATATCTGTATCTTCGCTTTGACTTAAACCTAGAACCACATTTACCAATAAAACTACATCTAATACATCAATGGAATTATCATTATTAATATCACCATTTAAATCAGATTGCACATTACTTACTTTAAGAAATCCAAATTGTCCACTATCAATTGCTATTATTGCACCACCATCATTAGTTATATCAATATCCTCACCTGCCCAATCATATGCAAAATTAAATAAATCTAAAGAAGAAAATGTTGTTTCTGATTCAATAGATCCATTATTACTAAATTTAATTAAATACGCATTCCATGTATCAGAACAATCATTACCATTGCATTCAGAATAATTGTATTCATCACCCGTACCTGCTATAGTGACACATCCACCATCATTTGTCGATTTTATCCCCCATGCCTCATCATGAATAAATTGGGGATTAAAACCCCTTGGATTACCAACTTTTTGTTCCCAAATTAAATTTCCATCATTATTTAATTTGATGGTATAAGTATCCCAATTTTGAGTTCCTGACAATGTATGACCTGCAAGAAATATGCTTCCATCATTACTTACATCCATACCAAAACAATGGTCATAATTATTACCACCATAAGACTGATGCCAAACCACTTGCCCATCTAAAGTCATTTTAATAACTTTAAAATCTAAGGCCTCTTCAGATAAACCGGAAATAATTAACTCATTATTAATATAATTTATCCTGTAAGCTTGAGCAATATACTCATTTAAATTCATACTACTTATTTCGTTACCATTTAAATCAAGAAACATAATAAATCCTTGACCTTCAGTATAAAATGTATTGTTAGAATCCTGTGCATAAATATAACCAACAGCAACAATTCCATCGGGTGTTACTGCAGCATGTTCAAATGCATCAGTGCCACCATTATTAAATGTTTGAGTAAATATAGTAGCACCTGATTGTTTATTTAATTTAATTAATGCACTATTTCTGTTTAAAGATCCAGAAATAAGATATCCATCATCTAATTCGATTGCACTATTACCTAAATTATGTCCTCCCACATTAATTTCTCTTGACCATACAATCATACCATTTGAATTAGTTTTAACTATAAGAATCTTAGAATTTGGTAAAAAATTACTCTCTCCAATTTGTAGAAATCCTCCATCATCACATGTCAATATATAATGTCCATGAGATTCTTCACTAGAACCATTATATTGTTCAAACCATTCGATATTAGGATTTGCAATGATAATTACAGGGAAACAAAGTATAAGTAATATTTTTTTCATATTTTTAATTTATGGCTTATTAATAAAGTATAATCTGTAAAATAACTTTCTTATAATAATTGGAAACATTAAAACAGGAAATAGCAGGTAACCAATATATTTATTCGAATGATTAAAATAAACCTGATCCTGGATAAGAGTATTTTCGTTCATTTTTTTAACAATGTGCTTGTGTTCCCAGCATGCAATACCAAGTGGCAATTCTATTCCTTTATCTATAAAGAATAATTGATTCTCATCTGATTTATACTCTTTATGCTCAACTTTAAAATTTTTCCAACCTAATAACCACAATTTAAAATGTGCTTTTTCACCATTAGTAATACCAGACCAACGAATTATTTTTACAGGTTGAAAACGTGTAAGAAATTTTACTATTTCAATATTATGAAATGATTCTTTTACTTTATTGAAATCATAATTTTTAATTATAACATTTTGATTATACTTCATTATTAAAATTCCCAATAACTGTTCTACATCCCTTAACTTTCATTCCTTTTTTAACTTTAATATCAAAATTTTTAGGTACAATTATTTCTACTCTTGAACCAAATTTGATAAAACCTAATTTATCTCCTTGATTAACCTTTAAATCTTCATTCATATGATTCACTATACGCCTGGCAACAAAACCTGCTATCTGCTTTATTTTAAAGGTATTTTTTTTATAATCTTGAAACAATATTGAAGTTTGTTCATTTTTATCAGATGCTTTGTTTTTAAATGCACCAAAAAACTTACCAGGGTTATATAAAGTATTAATCACTTTGCCACTTAAGGGAGTCCATTGTCTATGCACATTTAAAACAGATAAAAATATTGCTATTTTAGTTGATTTACCAATGTGAATATCATTGTAATCTTCTATTGAAATGATTCTTCCATCTGCAGGAGATAAAAAACTAGAATCACCACCAGAGATACTTCTAATTGGATCTCTAAAAAAATAACATACCATTAGTAGTAAATAAAACATATATATGCTTAATAACTCAAGCCATGAATAATTACTTAAAACTGAGAATATATACGTTGAAAACCAAATAGCAAGAGTATAGAGTATTATGCGATATCCTTCGGGAGCAATATTAATGATTTTTTTCATTGCCATAATTTATATCTAAATATTTTTTTATAAAATATTATATACAAAAAAAATCCACCAAATTACTAGAGTAAGCATTCCTATTTCAAAGATATAAGCTCTATGTATAATATTATGGTAACCCAATCTTATATAGCAATGAATGTATCTTGAAATAACAAAAACCCAAGAAAGTATAATGTCTACTAAAGCTACTTTATCAAAGATTAAAGTCATCAAAATTAATAAATAGAAAAATATGGGTAATTCAAATTGATTTTTTAGTGTTTGCCTTGATATAGTAACATAATCTGGAACATCGCCTTTATAGTTTTTTAAATAACTAATTTTTATAGCCCCACTTCTAATAGCTTTTCTATTATCTAAAAAGTTTTTAACGTATAAAAACAACGTTAAAATAATCATTGAAATAGCAGGATAAAGTATCAACGTTCTGTTCATATTTATTTATTCTCTAGGATAGTAAAATCTAGTAATACCTTACCAAAATTTTTTCTATTTTGTATATGTCTATGTGCTTTTGGAGAATCTTCAAATGAAAACTTACTATCAATAATTGGATGCAAATCATTTTTATTAACTAACTTAATTAAATTATTAATAGACCTTTTAACTTTCCACTCGTGACCATTAAATCTACCTAGATGGTAACCCATTACTGCTTTATTATTAGCCATCAAATCCATTGGTTTATACTTTGGCATTGAATACATTTCTTTCATTGCAACTAGAGGTTTTAATTTATCACCTTTGACAAGGTTTTGATCACCATAAATAATTAATTTACCCATCTTTGCTAAAACTCTATAACTTACTTTCCAATTTTCTGCACCAATAGGATCAATAATAAGATCGACACCTTTGCCATTTGTAAAACTCATAATTTCTTCTTCAGTATTAGCTTTATTGTAGTCAATACATTTATCAACACCCATTTTTATTAATTCCTCATGTTTCCAAGCTGAAGAGGTTCCAATTACTTTAATGTTTTTTGTTTTAGCTAATTGGATTGCAGCTGTTCCTACACCACCCCCTGCCCCATGAATTAAAAAAGTATCTCCTTCTTGAAGATTACCTAAATCAAACATCATCATATAAGCCGTTATATAAGTAACAGGAAATGCTGCGGCTTCTTCAAGCGTAAAATTGTTCGGCAATGGAATAATAGATTCTTCATTTATACATGCCTGAGAGCTATAACTACCACTAAGTGTAAGTCCCATAACTTTATCTCCAATCTTAAAATCTTTAACATCTTTACCAATTTTATCTATTATACCGCTTACTTCACCACCCAATATTGAGCCAGGTTTTGGGCCACCCGGATATAATTTCATTCGAGCCATTATTTCTGCAAAATTAATTCCAGCATAATGAACTTTTATTCTTACTTGATTATCAAGCGGGCTAATATCATTTAGATTTTTTACTTCAAGCACTTCAGGTGCCCCATATTTTGCAAGTATTATACTCTTCATTTTTCTCCTATTTTTACTTAATTATTAATTAAAAATTTCTTCTATTGATAATAATGAACTTGGGAAAACTCCCTCTAAATTTAGAGGATAAGATTGGAGTACATTATAAAAATAGTCAACAGAAAATCCAAACATATCCAAGAAGTATATTTCCCAATCAGAATTTTTTGCTCCTGTTTGCATAAACTCTTTAAAAATCATTCTAAATGCTTCATATTCAGTATATCCTTGATTTATAAGTTCTTTTACTAAAACAAGGACCATAAAGACAGAAGAAGTATAATTATTATCTATATTATTGCTACTATAACTTTCAAAAACGCTAGGATTAGTATGAATTAAAGAACTTAGTTCTGTATGGACTAAATCATTGTTAAAATAATTATAATTGTAGTAATCTTGCACATATAGAGATTCAAATGAAGTTGCTGTACCTTCTATTAACCACTTAATACTAAATCCGTTTGGATTATACTGACCATTTGGTTCATTCATCGGTTCATTAATGCTTAATTGATAAACATGAAAATATTCGTGAGCTATAACAGATAATCTGTGCATATGATTCCATTCAAATTCCATTTCATTAATTTCAAGTACCATAATAAAGCCCTCGTCCCCTCCACCAATATAAGTTCCTCCTTCAATTCCTAAATAAGGATCTTGTACACTACTATTCCATGCATAAACATTTAAATCATTAAAATTATTTTGATTGGCCGGAATTATACTTATTAGATTATCAATAATGATATAAAATTCTATAATCCAATCTTCAGGTAAGCTTTCATGTATATTGTACGTGATATTTATTTGAGATGTACATGGGTTGTCTTCAAATAAAATAATATTTATAATACCAATTACATCTTGAATATTAACATTTTGATCATTATTAATATCAGCAATTTCATAGTTCACTTCATCATTATTTAAAATGGTGTTAACTATAATTATTACATCTTGGATATTAACGGAATAATCATCATTTAAATCACCGATACACTGAGAAAATATAGAAGAAAAACAAATAATTGTAATTGAAAATCTAATTAAGATTTTTTTAAAGTAAAGTTTCATGTTAAAGTGAAAATAATATTATGGATTTAAATATCATATCTTAATCTACATAATAAAAAAGCCTCTATAAAGAGGCTTTCTTATCAAAATACGAGCTATAGTACTAGAATTGCGGTATTCTAATACCTTATCAGGGGAGATTAATTAAAAATTATGTTTACTATTTCTATTATATCTAGCACATTTATAGCACTATCTAAATTGGTAATCATAAATAATAAACACACTATAATTTTATTCATATCAAATATTAATAAAAAAAA
>CERI01116912.1_pt1 | contig 39443 bp, 49 predicted proteins | sample 350261 | NCBI WGS metagenome assembly CERI01 (sample SAMEA2620979, study PRJEB7988) | marine metagenome | isolation source: saline water (ENVO:00002010), including
AGGAACAGGCATTTGGGGTTGATTGGGTACATTTACGGAAATAGGTATTTGGGATTGATTGGGTATAGGAACAGGCATTTGGGGTTGATTGGGTAGAGCAACAGAAGATTCATTTTCGGGTACATTATTAAGAATCTCGTTATTAAGAATAATATTGTTTTGTTGTATTTCTCTTAAGTTGTTGCTTTGTATTATATTTTCATTATTAATAGTACGTATAGTATTAATATTATTAATTTGCGCTTGAACTAATTCACCATATTGATTATCGTACATTTTTTCGTAAAGAAGAAGCGCTTCAATGAATTTTTTTTCACAATTAATGTAAATTTCCATAATAGATTCTTTAATTTGTTTTTGTTTTTTAATAAGATCGTCAATAGTTATATCTGGGTTTATAATAAATGAATCTGTTTCGGATTGTAAAAAAATTGTTTTTAATATAAATAATAATTTTTTTTTTTGAATTTTTGTCATTTCTTGAATTTCTTCGATTTTCAAGAGATATTTTTTGAATAATTTATCATTTTTAGATACTAATAAATCTTCAAAAAAATCTTTATTTTTGCATCTTTGTAAATTATGAAAATCTAAAAGCTCTATGTCTTCAAAAGATTTAATATGAGGAGGTTTATCTTTTTGTCCTGTAAATATTTGATAAAATAATAATACATCAGCTTTGTACTGATCCTCCGTTTCTTTGGATCGCTTACTCCAAGTTTCTGTATCTTCATCAAAAATATCATAATATAATGTATCTAATTCTTTTATTCCGACTTCCGAAGTTAACGTAGAACTTTCTGTATTTAAAGAACAAAGTTTTTCACCAGGATTTATTACATAACTAGAATTATTTTCGTGTAAATCAGAAGATTCCATTTTATTTTTCAAAATAGACAATCTTTTTTTTACTAAATTCATTGGATTATCAATTTTGTGCAATTTTAGTTTTTTATTTTCAGGATCAATCATTTTTATGTCATTAAAATCTTTTAAATAAAATAATTTTTCTATTCCTTCATTATTTACATAAATATATTGAGGATCAATTACAGAAACAATAGAGCTAAATAATACCATAATTTTAATATAAAACTTTGAAATATACAAAATTGTCTTTTTTTTCTCTTCTTCACTACTAAATAAATTTTCTTCAACACTTTTTCTATCAGCTAAATATACGACATTTTTTTCTTGGCTATCGCTATTATTTGTATTAGTGTTTTTTTTAGGAGATATTCTTTTTTTTAGTACAGATAAATCTAAATTTGTTAATTTTTGTTCTAATATATAAGAAGTTAGTATAATTAAATTTTGTCTATATGTTTTGTCCGTAAATCTTATTATGTCAATCATATTCTGTTGTAAAATATAATTAGTTGCAATTTTGTCTACCATATTAATTAAAGTTTCATTATCATTTACATTTTTTGTATTATTTGATAAGGTATTTCCCATTTATATATTAAAATTATTATAAAATTGAAATAATATTATCTTTAATAATATTGTATTTAATGATTGAGAATAAACATTCTATAAAAAAAAAATCTAAAACAAAAAAGAACAAAAAGATCAATAATATAAATAATAAATTATGGGAAATGATTGATAATGAAGAAAAGGCAAATAATATAAAATGTGTTACAAATGATCTAAATATAGACAATGAGCATGAAAATGTATGTAAATTATGTAAAAGCCATTTATATTATGATGATCATAATTTATTATTTTGTGGAAATAAATCTTGCGGAGCATTATATGATTCTATAATAGATTTTACAGCCGAATGGAGATTTTATGGAGCGGATGACAGCAATATGTCAGATCCTACTAGATGTGGTATGCCAATTAACCCGTTATTAATAGAATCTTCTTTTGGTTGTAAGGTGATGTGTAATAATAGTTCTACATATGAAATGAGAAAAATTAAAAGATATACAGAATGGCAAAGTATGCCATATAAAGAAAAATCTAAATATGATGATTTTCAATTAATTAATTTAATCGCAAAAAATGCAGGAATTCCTAAAATAATTACGGATGACGCGATACGTTATTATGATAAATTATCAGAAGTAAAAACTTTTAGAGGATTAAATCGTGATGGAATTTTAGCAGCATCTATTTATATTTCATTTAATATAAATAAAAATCCTAGAACCCCAAAAGAGATTGCTACGATATTTTCTTTAGATAGCACAAGTGCTACAAAAGGTTGTAAGAATGCACTAAATATATTAAATGATTTAGAAAGCGATAAAGAAATATGCGACAAAACAGTTTTAACGAATATAACGCCGCATACATTTATAGCTAGATATTGTAGTAAATTGAATATTAACCAAGAATTAACAAAATTGTGTTTATTTATTGCGCAAAATGTTAGATCTAAAAATTTAATACCGGAAAATACGCCTCATTCAATCGCTGCCGGCATTATATACTATGTTTCATTGAAATGTAATTTAAATATTAGTAAAAAAGAAATAAATAATAGTAGTCAAATTAGCGAAGTAACAATAAACAAATGTTATAAAAAATTAGAAAATTATAAAGAATTTCTTATACCTCCAACAATAATAGAAAAATATAATAAAAATATATAACTAATTATATATGCTAAAATATATTTTTATAATTCCTTATAGAGATCGCGAAGAACAAAAAAATTTTTTTTCTATTTATATGAAGTATTTGATGGAAGACTATAATAAAAATGAATATTATATATTATATTCTCATCAAAATAATAAATTATCGTTTAATAGAGGAGCAATAAAAAATATAGGATTTTTGTATATTAAAAATAAATATCCAAATGAATACAAAGATTTAATATTTATTTTTAATGATATTGATACGGTGCCATACAAAAAGAATTTATTAGATTATGATGTAAAAGAAAATGAAATAAAACATTTTTTTGGATATACATTTGCATTAGGCGGTATTTTTTCAATAAAAGGTTCAGATTTTGAAAAAATAAATGGTTTCCCAAATTATTGGAATTGGGGATTTGAAGATAATGTGATATATAATCGTGCATTAAAATATAATATTAAAGTAAATCGAGACAATTTTTATAAAATAGATTCTCAGAAAATAATTCATATATTTGATGGATTTCAAAAAAAATCAGATAAAAAACTAATAATTAAAAACAAGGATAAAAAATATATTGATACAGATGGATTAAACACTTTACATAATCTTAATTATAAAATAGACCCTAATGATGATAATATATTAAACGTCAATACTTTTACAAGTAAATATGATCCAAATGATAGCGAAATAATAAATTATAATCTTGGCGATGGTCCTAACATAAGATTAAAAAATTATTCTCAAAATAAATTCAAACAAATGACTTTTGTCTAGTTATCTGTCCTATCGTTTGAAGATTAAACACTACCTACCTGCCCGTAATTTTGAAATGATTTTTAAAATAAATTTTGAAAAAAATAACCATAATGCCCATAATGATCCTATAAAAATAATAAGATTAAATAATTTATTATCAATATTTGGTTTATCAATATTATAAGGAATCGGAAATATTTTTGGTATAATAAAGAAATTTAATACAAACACAGTTAAAATTACAAAAATACTGTAATTTGATGATTGTTGTTGATTAGACGTCGCAAAAAGAGCAATAATAAACCCTGCTACAATTGACCAGAATAACATCATACCTGTAAGTGTTCTTTTAAAATAATTTGCGTGTATACCGCAACGAACTGCGTAAAAACTAAAAATAATTACTACATAAACTAAAATTGTTATAAAGTTTGTTCTAGTTTTATCAGGATCATACTCATTTATATCAAGTGTTAATAAAATTATTAATAAATATATTAATAATAATCCTTCAATTCTGATATTTCTTGTATCTCCTACTCGTGTATTTCTTGTATATTTATAATTAAAATAAAACATTATTATAAAAAAAATCCCGGCCGCCGCACCCCCTCTCTTCCACCATTTTTTTAACACAATTTTGTCATCTATATTATTATATAAATCTTTAATCATTTTATTATTTTTTATAGACATATCATTTGATTCATCATAACCTGGCGGATTACAACTAATAACAATTTTATTAGATGCCATTATTAATATATAAAATTATATTAAATAAATTGATACGAACTTTTTTTACAATTACAGCTGTATGGTGAATACAGTTTTGAAGGAAGAGATTTTTGTACAATAGGGGCATTTTGTTGTATAACGCCTATTTCAATATCTTTTTCTTTTTTGTCTTTAATATGGCTATTAGTTAATTTATGAAACACATTATGTTTTGTGTATTTATCTAATAATCCTGATTGAATATTATCAAATTTAATGTTGTCGTAAATATAAATTAAGAATAATAATGCTACAAATGGATTAAATGTCATAAAAAATATAATAAGTAATACAAAACACAAAATTAATCCTACAGTAGTATTCATAAACATTCTAATTTCTTCTTCCATTTTAAATTCAAATAAAATTAAAACCGCAAATAATACTGCTATAATATTTTCAACATTTATTGTTTTTTTTATTTTTTTTGCAAATTTCATTTTACTATATATTTGACTAATATAAAAAAAAATTGATATTTATTGATATATTTATAGTAATATATCAATGGATGATAATTATATTGGTAAAAAAGGATATAGTATTAAAAAAAAAAATTTGACGCAAACACAAATGTATGAATTAAGAAAAGAATTAACTGTTAAACCGAATAATGGGGGCGGCGGCTACATTTCAAATATTTCATATCCTATATATCGCGAATCAGAAAATAAATTATATATACCAAGATATTATGGGATTGAAAAATATGGAAATGTAAATAAAATAAATATATCTAATGGGAATGATATACATTTAGATTTTAAAGGAAATTTATATGATTATCAAATAAATATAATAAATAAAACGTTAAATCACTTAAATGATGGAGGTGGAGGACTATTAGATGTTGAACCTGGTAAAGGAAAAACGGTAATGGCGTTAAATTTAATTTCAAAATTGAAAAAAAAAACACTGGTTGTTGTCCATAAAACGTTTTTAATGAACCAATGGAAAGAGCGTATCCAACAATTTTTACCTGATGCAACTATTGGTTATATACAAGGAAAAACAATTGATACTGACAACAAAGATATTGTAATCGGAATGTTACAAACTTTATCTACTAAAGAATTTTCTTCTGACATATTAAATGAATTTGGATTTACAATATATGATGAATGTCACCATTTAAGTGCTGAAGTATTCTCTTTAGTAATGATACAAATTAATACTAAGTATACTTTAGGATTAAGTGGAACTATGACAAGAAAAGACGGTTTAACAAAAGTATTTAAATGGTTTGTCGGACCAGTGATTCATAAAGAAAAAACGGATAATACGCAAGAAGTTTTAATAAAAACAATCCAGTTTGAAGATCCTACAAACGAAGAATATAATAAGGTTGATACGGATTATAGAGGTAATCCAATGTATAGTAGAATGATCTCAAATATATGTAATAATGATAATAGAACAAGCATGATTATAAATATTATAAAACATGAATTAAAAGATACGGAAAATGTCAAACAGATAATGATATTAGCACACAACAAAAGTTTGATAAATAAAATATATGAAGATATTATTACATTTGACTCTAGTGTAGGTTTATATGTGGGCGGAATGAAAGAAAAAGAGTTAAAAGAAAGTGAGAGTAAAAAAATTATAATAGCTACATACGCAATGGCTTCTGAAGGACTTGATATAAAAACGTTAACAACTTTATTTATGGTTACTCCTAAAACAGATGTTTGTCAGAGTGTTGGCAGAATTTTAAGAACAAATCACAGTCGCCCTTTAGTAATTGATATTGTAGATGCTCATGATATTTTCAAACGTCAATATAATAAACGTAAAAAATATTATGATAAGAAAAAATATAAAATATATAATTATAAAAATTTAACTTCATATTTAAATAATGAGTATGTACAAAATATTAAACAATCAAAATCAAAATGTTTAATTCAATTATGAACAGTGTTTTTTAAATAAACAATTTTCAATATTTACATTTTCAATTTCAATAAATATATTAGGATCATTTAATTCACAATCTTCCATCCATATTTTTAATATACAAAATTTTTTTTTTGGCGATAATGTAATGCCATTTATTTTATCATAATGAATAATATCTTTTGTAATAGTTTTACACAATACATTTATATATATATGCTTCCAAACAGTCTCTACGTCTTTATTTAATATTTTAAATGAAAAGCATCCCCCATCTTTATTATCATCACATTCCCATATTGGTAAAATATCATTTTTCATTAAAAACATCATAGATTTTTTTATTAAATCATAATTTATTTCATCATTTAATAAAATCGCATTATTTAAACAGTCAAAATTCATTAATTTTATATAACTGTCTATAGACCAATCATGATTATCATGTAAATGTAAATAAAATGTCCAATTATTATCTAATTTTAACATTATAATATTTTAAAAATAAATCTTTATATTCATTAATTTGTATTATCATTATCATCATGTTTATGATCATGGTCGCCATGGTCGTGTTTATGATCATGTTTATGATGTATCTTTTTTTTGCCTTTTTTGTCGGGTTTCGGATATTTTTTACGATCTAATCCAAATATATTATATAATAATACCATCATATATGTATAAAATATAAAAGGTACGAATACTATAATCCAAGAAACTATATCTAATCCAATATAACACAAATATTGCAATAAAGCAGTTATTATTATTCCTACTAATAATTGAAGCATAGCTTCTTTTAAATTTTTATCAAATATATCAACTAAAACATGTACCGATGTAAATACAATATACACTATTGCAGGAGGACATAAACTTTTTAAAACCATTTATTTTACATTATATAAATATAAAAAGAATGTTAATATATATTTATATAATATGTCATCTAATATTATTGAAATGATTCAAAGGCAAACAACATACAGCAAAGAAGAAATAAAAGAAAAACTTATTTTACATAATAACAATGTTGAAAAAATCATTCTTGAATATAATAATTTTCAGCCAAAAAATAATGAAAAAATAATTTCTACCAATCAAAATATATTTAAAGCAATTAGAGATAATTTCGATAATTATAATAAATAATATAATGAATATACCTATTGCACATATAAACGACAATCCTATAAATATTGCTTCGTTTATAAAGGACAATGAACCGCCGTCCGATAATATAATCATTATTAATTACGAACCTATACAATTAATTAATCAAATTGCGTCTTTAGAAGTAATACAAGTCGTTTCTAATGAAGAAGTAATTGATGACCATTATGATTATATGATGCGTAATTATAATGCACACTTATGCTATAAATTAAAAATATATTATTTTATATACATATTACTGTTTTGCATTATTATATTGTTGTTTACAAATAATTTAATATTAAAACATAATTAATGTTATCTAAAATATTTTTTTATATTCTAATTACTACGTTTTCAAAATCTTTTGCATCCAAATTACGCTTCGTTACTAGTAGATCTGTCAACAATAGAAATGCATTCTCATTTTTATCTATTATACTTACGACTTGATCATACGCCCATTTTACGATATGCTCTATTTCATTATCTATTTCTTTTTTACTATATTCACTCAATTTATCATTATTTGTTGCTAAATTTTTACCCAAAAATGGCTGGCTTACGTCATTACTGTCATACAGCGCAATATTTTGACCCATTCCAAATAATGAAACATATCTTCTAGCAATACTATTTGCTTGTTTCAAATCATTTGAAGCGCCGGTAGTAATATCTAAATCTGAAATATTTTTGAATATTTTTGATTCTATATTATTCATATTATTTGACTTTTTATAAAATACTTGCTCTGCCGCTCTTCCACCTAAAGAAATCATCAAATTTGATAAAAGAAATTTTTTTGTAGGAAATGATTCATATTTTTCTTTTGGTGTAAATAATGTATATCCGCCTGCACCATTCTTATTCGAATTAATGGTAACTTTTTGTATATCAAACATCTCCTTGAATAGATATGCGATTAATGCGTGACCGATTTCATGTGCCGAAACCAAATTAATTACTTCTTCGCTACGGGTTTCTTTCGCAGTTGGCAGGCCAATAGTAATTTTTTCAAATGCATTGTATATTGTTCGAGTATTAATACCAGTATCATTATACCTTACCGTTAAAATAGCTGCCTCATTTGCTAAATTCGCAATATCGGCTCCCGAAAAACCACCAGTCAATTTTGCCAATTCATCCAAATAATCACTATCAAATGTTTCATCCATCTTCTTACTACCAAAATGAATATCTATTATGTCACGACGACCTTGCATATCCGGTAAGGGAACAACAACCTTTCTATCAAATCTTCCAGGTCGTGTCAACGCACTATCTAAAATATCTGCCCGGTTGGTTGCCGCAATTACTATTATGCCCTCATTTTTGATAAATCCGTCCATATTTGTTAAGATCTCATTCAACGTTTGCTCCCGCTCATCATTTCCGCCGGCCAATCCCGCGCCACGCTGTCTTCCAATTGCATCTACTTCATCCAAAAAAATTACGCAAGGAGACAATTCTTTTGCTCGCTTGAATAACTCTCGTACACGAGACGCACCAACACCAACAAACATCTCTATAAATTGAGAACCCGAAGAATATAAATAATTTACACCAGCTTCACCAGCAACCGCTTGAGCCAACAGCGTTTTACCTGTACCAGGGGGTCCTTCCAACAATACACCTTTCGGTATTTTTGCACCAAATTCTTCATATTTATCCGGATTTTTTAAAAATTCAACTACTTCTACTAACTCATATTTGGCCTCATCACATCCCGCAACATTTGTAAAATTTACCAAAATATCATTTTCATCTATCTCATTATATGCGTTCGTGCCACTAATACCAGAAATCATATTCATTGGATTATTATTTCTAAATTGAGGCAATATTCCTCTTAACAAAAAACTACCAACAAAATACAAAAATCCAAATTGAAATATGCCTGTAATAATTTTATCTAAAGTAAATGGTTCTGGCAAATACAACACATCATAATTAATATGATTTTTTTCTAATTTGTCTAATACTCCTGAAACCATTGACGGAACTAATTTAACAACATGAGAATTTGTAACATCATAATTCATTGGCTCATGCAAAGTATCAATAGAAACAATTCCTTTAATTTCATCGTTTTGAGTTAGTAAACTAACACTTTCTACTTGATGATTGGTTAAACTTTTTTGAAAATCATTATAATTTTGAATAACGCCATAATTTGAAAATTCATCATATATTTTTTTAACTAATGTAGAGGGACTTCCGCCTTCCGTAAAATCTAATTTACTAATTGTATTTCTACGTAAATAAGACAATCTTGTCATAGGTACAAATCCCATACAGCCCGAGATTATATTGAAAATAAATAGAGTTCTTATCATGTCAATGATATGTATATAATACAACGTTGTCTTTATATAATTTAATTCATACACATCGAATAAAGAAGTCTATTTTGGAAATATAATAATCCAAGTATAAACACATTGTAGAATTCAAAACCTACTGAAGATTTCTTCTTTTTACTCATAAGAAACATTTTGTATGCACAACATCCTACCGCCATTACTAATGAAATAAAAAAGATTAAACTTAGTATATAAAAATATATGCAATAATCTTTACTTAAAGACGAAAAAAAGATTTCATTAAACTGATTCATTATATTATATAAAAATAAAAAAATTGAATGGAAATTAAATATTATATTTTTTATAAACATGTGCACAAATACCTTCAAAAGTGTGGAAGAGTTAGAAGATTTATTTAAAAATGATGAATTAAATAATATAGAGTCAATTGACGAAAAACTGATTTATAATTATCTTATATCATTAAAACATTTTGTAGAAAACCACTTAAAAAATGAAACAAATAATACAAATCCGCGAATTGTTGTAAATAAACTGAAAATAAAATTTCCTAAATATTTACAAAAATGTACAAATATCCATAAACAGCAATATAAAAAAACTTGTTTGTTATTTTATTACAAAAAATTTGTTTTGTTGGACAAAATCAAAGAAAACAAATTTCTTGAACTAATGCTTATGAAAGCACCCAGCAGAGACATTTCTGGGATTAATCAAATCACATTACTCACTTCACCGCATCCTCACGGCCAACAGTTCAGTTGTAAACATAATTGCTATTATTGTCCTAATGAACCCGCGCATAAAGACAATAATTGGACACCACAGCCACGTAGCTATTTATTTAAAGAACCTGCTGTTTTGCGAGCGAATCGTAACCACTTCAAACCCGATCTTCAAACATTTGATCGTTTGAAATCTTTATTGATATGCGGGCATAAATGTGATAAACTAGAGTTTATTATAGAAGGAGGAACATTTACAGAATATCCTAAAAAATATTTGTATGAATTTTTCAGAGATTTCATTTACACCTGCAATAATTTCTTTGATATAATAAAATATGGTATCGACTCCGACAATTTAGCAGCCAAAAAAGATCTATTTGAGGAAATAGATATTAACAAACACGCACGATGTAAAATAATTGGAATTTGCATTGAAACTAGACCTGATTCTATTTTATTAAACGATGAAGACAATATTCCATGGATTAAAACATTATTAGACTGGGGCGTCACTAGGCTGCAATTAGGTATTCAACATATTGATAATAAAATTCTTAAAAAAATAAATAGAGGTCACACTATTCAAACTGCGATTAAAGCAATTGAAATATGTAAAAACAACTGTTTTAAGATAGATATACATATAATGCCAGATTTGCCTGGAAGTAGTCCGGAAATAGACAAAAAAATGTTTGACTATTTGTATAGCTCTCCTGATTTATCGCCGGATCAAATGAAAATATATCCGTGCGAAGTTGTCCCTTGGACAGTAATCGAAACCTGGTATAATAGTGGTAAATATACCCCATATGGTACAAATAAAAAAATGATGCAAGATGTTTTAGAATATGCAATGGGTCGTTGTCCGCCATGGATACGTATTCCACGAGTGGTTCGTGATATTCCAAAAGAATATATTTCAGGAGGATTAAATTGTGGTAATATGAGACAAAATATTGAAAATACAGAGTATTTTGTTGGCAAAGATATTCGTTCCCGAGAAATCGGAAGACATCCTCAATACACTATGAAAGATATGAAACTCATTGTACAAAAATATAATGCCTCTAATGGAATAGAATATTTTATCAGTTGCGAAAGTAAAGACAAAAAAGCGCTTTTTGGTTTTTGTAGATTAAGAATCCCACTGGAACATAGCAATCGCACAGATGTTATTTATTCCAAATCTTTGAAAAATCATGGCCTAATCAGAGAACTTCATGTGTATGGCTCATTGGTTGGCGTTGATGAATTATTATTAAATAAAAATGTTCACAGTATTCAACATAAAGGTATCGGAAAGCAATTAATACGAAAAGCAGAACAAATCTCTTGGAGAAGGCATTTTAAAATTGGAGCTGTTGTTATATCTGGAATTGGTGTTCGTAAATATTATGAAAAATTGGGATATAAACAAAAAAATAGTTATATGGTAAAATCTTTTAATATTAATAAATATATTGAAATACTTATTAATAGTTCTTTGTGCGCATTATACTGTATTATTATTACACTCGTAACCATATACTTTACAACAAAATGGTAAATGATAACTTCCTTTATATACTGTACAATTTTGAGATTTGCAGTTTCCTGGGATTGCATTAAACTTTTTTGCGACTTTTGATGTAGTATTTGACTCAACGCAAGATTTTTTATTATTGTATATTATTATTTTATAATAGCTGGTTTTACTATCATTAATATTAAAACACATAAGGAAATATATTAATTTTGCAAAAATCATTTATTTTTAATATATATTTTTTTTTGAATAGTTTAATTTAAAACAACTTATTTACTTTTGTCGGAACAACATATCCCGATGAACGAGTTCTTGTCAAAGCACTTTTTACATCACTTTTCAAATTGCTATTATAAGATAACGGCGAAGAATAACTTTTTTTACCAACCACTCCCGCTTTTTTTTTCAACAAATACAAAGAATTATCTTGATAAACCGAATTTTTTCCGTTATGTTGATTATTATGATTTAACGGATTTTCTTTTGGTGCTTTACGATACATATGACGGGTCAAAGAAAAATTGTTGTCATTACTAGAAGTTTGTCCTTTCATTGGCATAACATTAGAACCAGAAAGAACATTGTTATTATTAATAGAAGATTTCCCAATTATAGATTTATCGCGTGTTGAAGTAGTCATATATATTATAGTAACATTAAATATATTCAATATATCAGTTTAATTATTTTAATTCCGCAATATACAATAATTATATGAAATAATATATGAAATAAATACCAATATTTTATATTTTGATTGGCCATAAGATAGCTTATAAAAGCAAAACTGCATATTATAGAATAATTTATATATTGTGTCCATTTTGTTGCATATATAATAAAATAATAAAGTTTCACGACGCACATTAATTTTGATAAGTATAAATCAAGATTGCGTCTCCATCCTCTACAACATTTGCGCCAATAATTCATTGAAACAATACTCGTCAAAAATCCCAATCCAGATAATAAATATAACCCTTTATAATAAGACAAAAACGAGGGAATCATAAATAACCCCGAAGATAAGAGAATCCATTTTGTTTGACACCATGGTGCCAATAAATCATTCATTACTCTAATAACGATAATAAATATTTATATAATTTATTTTCTATTTTTACAGGAGGGTCATAATCATTATTGTCAGTTAATCTCATCAAAGAAGAATTTTTATATTTTTTTATAAAATTTGTAATGTGTGAATATGAATATGTCCCTATTACGTGTAAATCATGTAAATATTTATTTTCAGGATTTTCCATAATAAGTAATATATAAGAAATCAAATCTTCATCGTAAAGACAAAAAAAACATTCTTTTTTATCTGGAACAATCAAAGGAGCTTTACACTCGAATATATTTACCAATTTCTTAAAAAAATTATTACATTTATTTCCATATACATAGTCCGGTATTGATATTTCTATTGTATTTAAATTATCAACTATATTTAATTCTTTATAAATGACTTCATTAAATAATATATTATTTTTTATATGATCATTCGGCAAATTATTCAAATATATTTTATTATGCGTAATCATCCTAATAATGCATATATATAATATTTCATAATCTAATTGAATATTTTTATTTTTATGTATTATTCCTATATTTTTATAGCCAATTAATTTGTCTTTTTTTTCTTGTTCACTATCATAAATATTATACTTAATATTATTCAATACACAACAAATATTATATTTTTCATATATTTTTATTAATTCATCTTTGTCTTTTATATTACAATTGTGTAAATAAATATTAACATTGTACAAATGATAATAATTGTCAAAATCGGCTTTTATATTGTCTTTTAATAAAAAATTATGCAGATTATCTACTATTATGATATTGGTAAATAAATTATTTTTTATTATATTTTTCATTAATTCATATCCCAACCAATTATATCCGCCATATATTAAAATGTCTTTTCCCATAGTAAATATATTATAAAAAACATTTAATATTTAATTATTATAATTAAATTATTATGGATTCTAATCAAGAAAAAGTATTACAAGAAATGATCAAAGAACACAATGTTCAAGACAACACATCTAATATACGAACTAGAAAAGACAGTATGAAAATAAGAAACGATGTTATAAAAATTCAAAATATAAAACGGAGAATAAAGACAAATAATCCCAAAAAAATAAAACAAGAGATTGATAATAAATGCCCATTTTTACAAACATATTATCCCAGCATTTATGAAAAGCTTATATTAAACGAAATCCATATAAAAACATTATATTCATTTTTAGATGAATTAGAAAAAATAGAAAATGGCACATTAAACCAACACGAAGCGTCTTATAATATTGGCATGTTATTAAAATCTATGTATATTGATAAAAAAATTAAAGAACCAAAATCACCAACTTATAAACCAATTGATTATAAAACTTATCTAGAACGATCACAAAAAGAATAAGGCATTCCAGAGCGCGTTTTATTCAACCCATTTGTCTTTCTTTGATAACAATAATCATTTATATATTTGATCACACCATTATTTCCATATTTACTATATATCAAACACACATCAATAAAAGGCCCCGCTAACTGTAAATATTTTTCTTCCAAATATTTACATTTTATTAAATGTAATGGAGGATTCATAAATACATAAAGTAGTTTATCATAATAATGATCTATCATACTATTACTATTTCCTTTATAACAATCAAATCTCTCTTTTGTTATATATTTAAGAATATCTTTATTATTTTTAGGCTTTGGTGTAGTTTTACACGAAATTGGCAATTTTTTATGTTTATTATATTCATAACATCTTATTACTCCATTTTTACCACCGGCTTCTATTTGATCTGCCCAACGAACCCATAATAACCACGGCTTATTCAAACATTCTCTAGGAATATTATTACCATTTTTTGAACAAGATACATTATCTATCATTTTTATCGCCAAATTAATCACTTTTTTGCTTATATTTTCTGTTTTCATTATTTGTATTGCATTATCATAATATACAGAATTCGGAAAATATTTGTGATCATCGGCATCATGTAATATTGCTGCTAATTTTAAAGACATTATTATGGTCGCATCTAATATTTTTTTATTATTTTCTATTGCTCGAATAATGTGTTCGTATACAGCACGGACATGATCAACACCATGAGATCTATCTACATTATTGTGGTCGCATAATATTTTATATTTTTCAAAAACAGATTCCATAATATTTAATTATATTTTAATAATAGCCTATAATTCAATTTTATGTTTATTGGCCAATAAAATGATTTTATAATATATATGCCAGGTTCAACAAAAAAATATCCTTCAAGATATGTTCCTAAGCAATTAACAAAAAAAGACAAAAAAAAACAAGCAAGAGAAATAGAGAAATCTAAAAAAATGTATAAAAATAAAAAATATCATACGCGTAAAAAAATAGATTCTTTCAAAAATAAACAATCCCCTCATATCACAAAAGCACAAGAAATATATAAAGTCGATGTTATTAAGCCATCAAAAGAATTATCGGAGAAAACAAAATGTAGTAAAAAGGGATTAGATAAAATATTCAGAAAAGGACAAGGTGCGTATTTTTCTAGTGGCAGTAGACCAAATCAAACGCCCCATTCTTGGGCATATGCAAGATTAGCAAGCGCAATTACAGGCGGAAAAGCGGCGGCGGTTGATTATAAAATCATCAAAGAGGAATGTAGTAAAAATAGTAAAGTTGTAAAACTTGCAGAAAAATCAATGAAAAAATATAAAAAAGGTAGAAAAAAGGTACCAAAAACATCTGTAAATATTTCTTATAAAAAAAAGAGGAAAAATAAAACCAAAAATAAAAAATAAATGTTTATTCCACAATACTCATTCTACTCAATGATTTAATAGGCGATTCATCGTCTAACATACTAATATATTTATTCGTGACTTGAATCGTTTTTATTAAATCTTTGTCTTTACTTAATAATTCTATCAACTCCACATAATCTAATACGTTTTTGTTTGTTAAAGAAAAACAAAATAACGAATCATTATTTGTTTTGCACCATTTTTCAAATTTATTTATATTAAAAAATAAAATAGTTTTAATGATAAAATAACTTAATACGTGACTCTTTTCTTTGAACATTATTGTTTTACAATTTATATCAATTAAATCTATGTATTTTATGTTATAATGATTACACAATTTTGTAAGCTGTAATAAAGAAAAAGACAATTCTTTATTAATATAATAATTAAATTGTTTTATGAATTGTTTTTGATTATTTGATTTATAAAAAGAACAAAATACTACATTCAAAGTTTGAGCCCATAATTCACAATAACTTTCATAAATTCTGCTACCGTTTTCGGTAATAACTTTGAATATTTGAGAAATTTTATTTTCAAATATATCTTCGTTCATACTAGAAAAATCTAATCCAAAACAATGAAATGTTTCGTGAATAAATACTTTGAACCATTCTTCCACTCTATAAATATGAATATTCATATCAACATTTTTTTGGCAACAAGTGGTAAATGCAGTGTTTATATTAATTGGTGCAATTATTTCATTACTGTTCCAATTAATATTTTTTTTTACATTTGTAAAAATAAAATGAATATTTGTTTTGTTTCCACAATCTTTGCGAATGTGATCATTTATAAAAAACAACCACATATATATTTTTTTTAAACATATATTAAAAAATGTTTCAACTTTTTTGCTAGAAATATTATTTTTACTGTTTGGTAATATAAAATATATATTATATTTTTTACTATTAATAAGTATATTTACGCATTTATAATAAAATCCAATAGAAGTTATATTTTTGTATATAAATGGATTTACTTCTTTCATATAATCTCCGTTATTATTCGATAAATGTAACAAGTTGTTGTCTGTAGTATAAATCAATTCTGCGTTAGATAATGATTCATTTATTTTATTCCAATTACTTTCTGCTTTATTTAATTTATTGTAAAATGCGGATAATGATGAAGAAGATAAAGTGATTTTTCTTTTATGGTCTATTAATTTATTTAAATCAAATTTCATAATATATAGTATAATTATATATTATGAAATTCGTTTATAATTATAATATATCTTTATTATGATTATATATAATATGACTCTACTAGAATTAGCAATATGGACAGATAAATCTAGAGAACATTCTTATTTGCCGCTGTATGAAAAATTATTAATATCCAAAAAAGAAACTGCTAAAAATGTATTAGAAATAGGAGTACATAAAGGAGGAAGTATAAAATTATGGAATGATTATTTTACAAATGCAACAGTTTATGGATTAGATATTAGAACCGACGCACACACGTTTGTCGCCGACGACTGCAGAGAAATATTTAATAATGAAAAAATTATATTATATATAGAAACTGATGCATACGATGATTATTTTTTTGTTAATAATTTATTAAATAAAAATATAAAATTTGATTTTATGCTAGATGATGGTCCACACAGTTTAGAATCTATGAAGAAATTTATAAAATTATATTCACAAGTAATGACGGATGATGGAATATTAATTATTGAAGATCTTCAATCGATGGATTGGATAGATATACTTAAAAATGAAGTTCCAGAAAATTTGAAACAATTTGTTAAAGCATATGATTTAAGAAAAAATAAAGGTCGTTATGATGATATTGTTTTTACAATTGACAAATCAAATATTTAAACTTAATTATATTATATAATTTGTAATGTATTTAGATTTTGGTTTGGTGCAATTTGTAAAATTAAATTTGTATGGATGCCAAGCAAAAATATGAGGGATTAATAATACAAATATTTGTATTTGTTTTATTAATTTCATAATATAATAAAATAGTTAAAAATATAATAAATCTAATGTATTAAATTAATTACTTGCATAGATGTTTCTAAAGCCCCTTCTATCCAAGCCTGTTTTTTGCTGAAAGACTCTCCACATATATATATATTTTTCATTGGATTCAACATTTTTTTAGAAATAACATTAGAATCATAATTGGGTTTCCAATGATGGGCTCCAATATTCCAATAATGTGTTTTAAAATATGTGGGTTGTGGTATATTTATGTGTTTGAATATCTTGGATAATTCTGTTTGAATAAGTTGTTTTATTTTTGTCTCTTTTAATAATTTGTCTTTTTTGTCTTTATAAACAGAAATGTCTTCTCCATCCGTATAAGAAATCATTATTAATCCTGTACTATAATCAATCGGTATTATTTGTCGTAAAAAACTATTAGTTGTCATTCTTCTTAATTTTGAAAACCACGGTCCATTTTTTCTTACCGGGTATTTTGCATAAATCCGAAGTAATTCTGAATCGTGCACACTTTCTATATATTTGTGTACAGGAGACAATAATTTAAAACTTTTAAGTTGATGAGCTTTTATAGCAAATACAACTTTTTTACATTTATATGTTTCGCCTTGTGTTTTTACTAAAAAATGTTTGTCTTCTTTTTTAACATCTTTCACAAAAGAATCAGTTTTACATATACCTCCTTGTTTTTTAATTTCTTCAATCATTTTTGTACATAATTTAGAAAGACCGTCTTTTAATATAAAATATTTTACATTTACAAAATCTTCGCCAAATGATCTTAATGCATCATATGCATTCATTGCTTTTATTTCAGAATAATACCCGAAGATACTAACTATTTTTTCAGAACATTCAATATTATTGCATTTATTCATAAATTCAAATAAAGTCATTTTTTTTAATTCTTGGTATTTATATTTTTTTGATAATTCCACTAAATTTTCAAAATAATAATCTAACAATTTGTGAACGTCTTTTATATATAATTCTTTATGTATATCTAAATAATCAATTGATTGTGGTAATTTAATTTTAGTTAACTTATATTTATCTATTAATTTATTTAATAATTTATGATTATTATTGAATCTTGCCGCCCCCATTTCATAATGAGGTTGTTTATTTGTAATAAGGCGTCCTCCCCAATAAGATCTTTCATCTAATAATAGAGTTTTATTTTTTTTAGATAAAAAAAGAGCACTATTGATACCTCCTATTCCTCCGCCAATTATAACAATGTCTAACATTATATAATAATAATTTATTTTAATTATAAAAATTGATAATTACAAGAGTTATTAAACATAAAGCCCCGCCAGCAAGAGCAATGCATCTTTTGTCAGGTTTTTCATGATTATCTATTACAAAATTTAAATTTGACATATCTTCGTGATCTAATAAATAATCATTTTCGGGAATTTTATTAACACTATCTTGATCAACTATATTATTATTATCAACCTCATTATATTTATATAATTCTTTAGAAACAGAATTTATGTTTTTTGTATTTAACAACCAACAAAGTTTATTGTCATTATTTATGGTTGATATAATTCTACTATTAAATATTGTATTATATTTTGGATTTTGTAATGGCCAAATACCTGGCGAATTTATTTCTGGATCAATCGTTTTAATCATATTTAATCTTTCTCGGGCGCATTCTAGAGAACATACATAAGTATCTGCACATCTAAATACTCTATTTTGAAGATTAATCTTACAACAACAATTAGAACAATGATATATTTTATCCTTAGTGTTATTAGTCATTGTTCATTGGTATAATACAAATATAAAAATTAAACCAAGTTCAATTTTAATATATATATTAAAAAATTGATTTTTATTATAATTTTTAGTACAAAAACACAAAAAATGAATAAAACACGATATAAAGCTCTATTAAATAAGCATATTGAGGAATTAAAGACAAAAGACATAGATAATAAATTAAAAAGTAAACACATACACGAGATAATTATATTTCCTGAAAAAAATTTCTTTGAAATTGGAGAAGAAGTAGAAATAATAGATAATTATTCAGGAAGTATACAAACAGGATTCATAGAAAACTTGAATTCAGATGGAACAATTTATATAAAAACTCATTTTTCAGATTTAGGCAGAGATTATTCTAGAAAATGTGTAAAAAAAAAATAAAAATATATTATTATTATAATATGAGTAATTGTACAGATTTATCTTATTGTCATTTATTTACAGGACATATTCAATATTCACAGCAAAAAAAAATACAAAATCAAACAGGCGTGCATCAATCTCAATATATGCAAAATATAAATGCATTAAATAATAAAATAAATAATACAAATTCTGGAATAAAACATTCTAGTTACGAAAGGTATTTAAATAAAAAAAAAGGTAATGTGTTAATTAATCTAGAAAAAAAGAATGCAAATACTCCAGTGATTGGAAATAAAACACAAAGTGTTTTTTTATCAAATAAAATTAAATTAGATAATTCTTGTTCAAGTGAAGATTGTTCAGTATAAAATTGCTTCAAATCCAATTCATTTAAATAAACAATATAAATATTATTCTATATTTTGAAATATATTTATATGACAAATACAAAAATTGAAGGAGAAACTATTGGAATTGACTTAGGAACAACATATAGTTGTGTTGGTGTATGGCAAAACGATAAAGTAGAAATTATCGCAAATGATCAAGGTAATAGAACTACGCCTTCATGGGTAGCATTTAATAGTGAAGAAAAATTAGTCGGCGAATCTGCAAAATCTCAGTATAATTTAAATCCGTCAAATACCGTGTATGATGTAAAAAGATTGATGGGTTATAAATTTGACGATAAACAAGTTCAAACTGAATTAAAAAAGTTTCCGTATAATGTGATAAACGGAACCAATAATATTCCAAAAATTCAAGTAAAATATAAAGATGAAGAAAAGGAATTCAGTCCACAAGAAATAAGCTCATTTATATTGGAAAAAATGAAAAGTGTAGCAGAAGCCTATTTAGGTACAGAAGTAAAAAATGCGGTAATTACTGTGCCAGCATATTTCAATGATGCACAGCGCCAAGCAACAAAAGACGCTGGAGTAATATGTGGTTTAAATGTATTACGAATTATAAATGAACCAACTGCAGCTGCTATCGCATATGGTTTAGATAATAAATCTGATAGTGAAAAAAATATAATTATCTATGATGTTGGTGGCGGTACTCTTGATGTGACTTTGTTGACATTAGACGATGGTATTTTTGAAGTAAAAGCCACATCAGGCGATACGCATTTAGGTGGTGAAGATTTTGATGAAAATTTAGTAAAATATTTTGCAAATGAATTCAAAAGAAAGACAAAGCAAAATATGATGGATAATAAAAAATCGGTAGCAAAATTAAAAAAAGAATGTGAAAGAGTAAAAAGATCATTGTCTTCGGCGACACAAGCACATTTAGAAATAGACAGTCTATATGAAGGCATTGATTTCAATTCTACGATTACCCGGGCTAAATTTGAGCAATTAAACATATCATTATTTCAGAAGTGTTTAAAATCAGTCGAACAAGTATTAATGGATTCAAAAATAGGTAAATCCCAAATAGATGAAATTGTCTTGGTCGGTGGTACAACTCGTATTCCAAAAATGCAACAACAGCTAAGTGATTTTTTTGGAGGAAAACAGTTATGCAATTCAATAAATCCAGATGAAGCCGTTGCATATGGTGCAACAGTACAAGGTTGTTTGCTTTCGGGTAATCAATCAGATAAATTAAAAGATTTGTTATTATTAGATGTTGCGCCATTATCTTTAGGATTAGAAACAGCAGGAGGAGTGATGACCCCTCTTGTAAAGCGTAACACGTCTATTCCTGTTCAAAAGAAGCAGACGTTTTCAACTTATGCGGATAATCAACCGGGAGTATTAATCCAAGTATATGAGGGGGAAAGAGCAAAAACAAAAGACAATAATAAATTGGGTCAATTTGAACTAAGCGGCATTCCTCCTATGCCGAGAGGTCAACCGCAAATAGAGGTATCATTTGATGTAAATGCGAATGGAATGTTAACTGTTAGTGCCGAAGAAAAAACAACAGGTAAAAAGCAGAATATTACCGTAACGAATGATGGCTCTCGTCTAAGTCAAGAAGATATAGAAAAAATGGTAGAAGAGGCAGAAAAATTCAAAGAAGAAGATGAAAAGGTACGTAAATTGCAAGAAACGCGAAATGGATTTGAAAATTATTTGTATCAGATGAAGCAAACAATTGATGATGACACTATGAAGCAAAAATTAGGCGAAGAAACATACGAAAATATTAAAACTAAATTAGATGAAGGTGAGGAAGTATTGAATACAGAAAATGTTACACAAGAAGAATATGAAGGTGCGCAAAAAGAATTAGAAAATTATATTAATCCAATTATGCAAAACTTAGTTCAAGAAGGTGGTGGCGAATTTGCGAATAATTTTAATCATGACCCAGAATCAGAAACGCCTGCACCAGAAACAACACAAACAACCGAACCAGATATGAATATGGAAGATATTGATTAAATTATGACCATAATGTTCTTTTTGATTCTCCTTTTATTGGTGTTGGAATCATAATAGTATTTTCAATTTGTATAGGTGATTTAATTGTTTGATCTTTGTGTTCACATTGTTTTTTCGGAATAAACTCAATTTTCAGTTTTTTACGAATATGAACTGCATTTGATATAGAAAACCCGTGCCCCATTATAATATATTTAATATAATATATGTTTAAATATATTAATTTAAAAAATATCTTCTATTAAATTCAGTTGTTCAATTGTTAATTCTTTTGGCGGTATTACAATAAAAGATAAGATTAAATCTCCAAATAAATTATCTCTACAAAATCCTAATTTTTTTATATGTTTTGTGTCTCCATTTTGAACAACATTTCCTTTAGAACTAGAAAATTTTAGTTTATTACCATTCAGATGATCTATATCAAATGAAAATCCTGCCAAACTTTCTTTAAATGTAATCTTTTTATATAAAATTAAATTTATTCCTTCTCTCTCGAAATCTGGCGACTTATTTAAAAGTATTTTAACTTTTATATTACTTTGTAGTTCATTAATAACATTGCCTTTATTTTCTATTAAAATAATTTCATTATTATCAACACCTTTTTTAATATTAATATAAATAGTTTCTTTTTCAGTATTTTTATGAGAACCTTTTAGTATATTTCTTTTTACAATAATTGGTATATAACATCCATTGTATGCTTGATTATATGATAAAATTTGTTCTATTAATATATCTTCAGGCATTTTTTCTTTTTCCAACGGAAATCCACCCCCGTTTGACATAAATATAGGAATATTATTATCTAAATGGATTGGTTCGTCCATAGTAGGCATAGACATACCAAACATAGCACTCAAAGGAGATTTTTTTTTAGATCCCTTATCGATGGCGGCAGATAATAATTCAGAAAAAAACATATTAAGTTGATCATCTGGATTAAATGGCTCTTTATTTGTATAATTCATATTCATATCATACATATTTCTACTGTCTTGGTCTTTTAAAATTTCATATGCTTCATTAATTTTTTTGTATTCATTAATTGCAGAAGGATTTTTATCTGGATGTTTTTCCATGCTTAATTTACGATATGCTTTTTTTATTACATCTGGCGACGCGTTTGATTTAACTCCAAGAATATCATAATAATTCATTAATAAAAACATATAATTGATTTTTTATATATTTTTATTAATGAATTATCAAATTGAAAATATTGATGAATTATTAATACCAAATAAAGAAAAATTTTGGGAATTTTATGAAAATTGTTTCAATGCAAATAATTTAAACATATTAATACACGGTTTACAAGAAACCTGCAAAACTAATATTATTAATTTAATTATAAAAAGATTTTTAGAAAATAACCCAACTTTTGATAAAAATCAATTAATATTTGAATTTAATTCTTTTGATGAAATAAATTTACAAAATATAAATAATGTGTTACATATATTTTGTCAAAAAAACATAAACGCAAATAAAATTGTTTATATTGATAATTTTGATTTTTTCAGTGATACAAATCAGCAATTTATTAAATATTATATAGATAAATATAATTTATTCAAAGACAAAAATAAAATTTTTTTTATAATAGAAACATCTAATTTAGATAAAATAAAGGACATTATAAAATCACGATTTAATATTTATCATTCAATACCACTTAAATCACATGAATACAAACAAATTTTTATTAACTTATTAAATAAAGAAAACATAAAATATGAAGATAAATGTATAAATAGTATTATTAATTATTCTAATATAAATATTTCATCATTAAAAAATATTATTATAAAATCTAAATTATTAGGTTGTAATATTACTAGCGATAAAATTAATATTTTATGTTCTTTTATAAATTATGATATATTTAATACATTTTTTTTTTATATAAAAAACAATGATCAACTATTTAATGCTATAGATATTTTATTAAACATGTACAATAATGGTATTGATATTAGCGATATATATTTCAATATATATGAATATATAAAAAACAATGATATAAAAGAATTATATTGTATTATTGAAAATATATGTTATTACATAAATGAAATATATAATGGTAATTATAATAAAATAATGTTAATTATATTCTCTTTTGAAATAAAAGAAAAATTAAAAATAGTGTAATATAAATGAAGAATCAAAATATAAAATTATATGTAGATATTTTTGATAAATTTGTAAAAAATAATTTTATATTTGAAAATAATTATTATCTTTTTAACGCTCTTGTATTTAAAAAATTATTATACGAAGAAAAAATTTATTCATTTCTATCATATTTAAAAGATTATTATTATAAAAACAAATATTTATATATTATCCGGAACCCAATAACATATAACCAGTTTAATACTGTATTAAAACAAATATGTAAAAAAAACGAAATTTTTGTCAGGATTATTAAAAAATTTGATAAATCTAAATATACTACCGAATTATGTATTTATTATACTGAGATTGATTATAATAGTGATTATGATGGTGATGATGATGGTGATAATGATGGTGATAATGATGGTGATAATGCGGAATAATATTTTATTATTACTTATTTCCTTCACTAGTAGATACAACTGTTGCGGGAGGAGCGGAGGCGGTAACGGGTGTAGCGATAGGGATTGATGGATCAACTTGAGGCACTACGGTCGCATCTAAAATTTCTGAGGCTTCTACTTGTGTCACTTCTGAGGGTTCTGCCACTTCCGATGTTTCAACAACCACGGAAGGTTGATCATTAGAAGGTACAACCTCAACTTCTACTGCCGGTGATGCTCTTGCTTTTTTTGTTCCAAATCGTCTACGTAATGGACTCATTAAAGAATTCATACTTTTTTTAGTTCTATTCATACTATTTTTAACTCTATTTGATAATGATTTTTTTTTATTACATTGAAGTTTTTTCTTCAACTCATCTATATTTTTATATTTTTTGTACCAAAAACGATAATTTTTATTTTTCTCTTTTTTTTTGTCTTTTTTCCTTTTTACTTTTTTTTTATATTCAGTAAATTTATAATTTTTAGGAGAATTTTTAGTTTTACCTTTGGCCAATTCTTTTATTATGCATAATATTTCAAAATCTTGTTTTTCTAAAAATTCTGATAATTCATTTTTATTTTTTTCAGGCTCTGTGTTATTATTTGTGTTAGGTGATGTTTTATTATTATTTACTTTTTTGGTCATTTCGGTATTTACTTGAGTTATTAACTTTTTTAACTCTGTTGAATAATTTGCATTTCCAATTTTTGTTTGAATTTGAAGTTCTAATATTTGTTTAAGTAAGCCTAATGTTGTATTTTGTGAAGAATTATTAGGTACATTTGACATTATTATATATTAACATTATTTTTTATTAATACATAATAATTATGATTTAATTAATTTTTAAGCTATTTCAACATTTTTCGCGTAGCCCGATTACGAACAGTAGAACCGAGTCCACCACCGCGCCCACGCCCAAACGGATTCATGATTTTTGCTCCTTTTTTGAATGTATTCCCAATTTTTCTTAAACGACTTCTACTTTTGATATCTATATTTTCACAATTTAATGCTTTTTTTACAGATGATAAATCATCAAACTTTCTTCGCCATAATTTATGACGCCTTTTTGCATTTTTCGTAGGATACGAATGTAACTCAAACCCAAACTTTTTAAGGTCATCTTCCATTTGTTCATTTTCTTCTTCTTCCATAGGGTCTATATTCTTACCTGTTTTTAATACAAGTAATACCTCGCCATTTAATAAATCGCTTTTTAAATTTTTTACAGTATTAGATGTGTTTTTTTTTTGTTCAGTATTATTTTTATTATTATTTTCAGTATTATTTTTACTTTCACCATTTATTTTATTTTGAAGTGCTTCTATTTGATCTTTAAGTTGTTCAATATTTATACTATTGTCATCTTGTTTAGATTTTTCACTATTACTGTTACTGTTACTGTTACTGTTACTGTTACTCTTATTGGAACTAACATTAGATTCAGACGGAAATAATTGTTTACTCAATGTCATTAACTGAAGATTAATTAACGCTTGCATTTGTTTATCTACATCTGAACCATTATCTTGTTGTTTTTTTTTAAAAATTTCTTCTATAAGTGTTTTTATTTTTTCAAGAACTTTCGTGTCGTCATTTGTTTTCGGCAAACTATTAGAGCTTTCCTCGTTTGTTTTTGGTAAACTATTAGGTTCTGTTGAACTATTAGGTTCTATTGTTCCGGAAACTGATGATGTATTATTTGACATTTATGTTATTATATCTATATATTATATTCACTTTAAATAATTCGCTAAAAAGAAATTGCTTTCTTTTATTTGTTCTTTGTTCATTTTCAATATCCACCCATAATTTCTATTTTTTTTCAATAAATCAATATTAATAAATAAGCAAAAATTAGAAGAACTCAATTTAATATTTTCAGTAGACAATATATTTTCAATATGAATTTCTTTATTATTACTATCAGCAATTCCTATATCTTGCGGAGAAAGAGTATTCAAACTTAATAAATGTTCAAAATTTTTATCAAAATATTTATTATCAGATGTGTAAAAATGATAACACAATTGTTTCAAATAATCTAAATATATTTTTACATATTTGTCTTTTTCAGGAGCTAAAATCATGAAATCGCCTGTCGGAATCATTCTTTCATTAGAAGAATTTAATCCATCATTTAATATATTACAAACTGTCAATTGGTTTACATTACATATTGAATTTGACGGAGTTTTTGAAAACATAAAATACGGACTCATAACAATACCTCCATATTTATATAATATTCTAAATCTACAATAACTTTCCCATTGTTTTAAATCTGTACCACTTAATAATTTTATATTATCTATATTACACAAATAATCATCTTTATCATCTACAATATATTTTACGTCGTCATTTGTATATAATATAATATCATATTTACATATTAAACTATCTATTGTACTTTCTGTACATAATTCACATATACCTAAATTTAAATCTGTTGTTGTTCTAGATCCAAAATTTATCCAGTTTCTTTCATTTCTTTCATCTGATACATGAATAAATACTTTAGGTCTAGTTAATTTATTTATATCATTATAATTTTTATAAAAACAATTTGAAATTTTTTCACTTCGACATAAAGACGTTTTTTCATGTTTAACAACACAATATTGATTTGGATTATAGACTACTAATATAATTAATAAAATAATAATTATTAAAAAAACAATATCTATTCTTGAAGCCATATTATATATTAATAATAATTTAATATATAATATTAATTTTCTATTTTTAAATGTTGTGATATATATTTATTATATTTATTATTTATTCTTTCATCATTCATCATATTATCAAATGCCATTTGTTTACATTGATCATTTAAAAGTTCCTCTTTATTTTTAATAAATTTTAAACTCGCGTCTTTACTCAAGGGCTCATTATTTTTATCTTGTTTTGCTAAAAATCTACGATATTCTTCCACATTTTTGAATTTTTTCTTTTCATTATAAGTTTTATTTAAATCTAATGCTAAAAACGGATTACTATAACTTTCTTTTATATCTGTGTGAAAATTCCTAAAATTATTACCTATTTCTTCAAGATATTCGGTTTTTACAATTTCTCCATTTTTTTTTATCGCCGATTGACGACTTTCTTCTAAATCATTTTTATTATAAATATCTTCATCTGATTTTAACCAATCAGAATATCCATCGCTATTATCTGAAATATAAACAGACTCAAACATTTTATTAAACTCTTGTGAAAATTTTTTATAATTAGTCATTGGATCAATCTTATTTTGCTCTAAATAACTTTTAAAAGTTTTGTCTGCTTCATAGTTTAAACTCAAATTATGTAAATTTGTATTATCTTTATTTGTATACAAATAAATTTGTTCCAATTTATAATACATTTTTAACATAAAAATAAATATTTTTTGTGGAATTTTTGATTTGTCTGGATGAAGCAATAATACCTTTTTTTTTACTTTTTTTAAATCATGCTTATTAAAATTTGGCGTCAATGCAAACAATTTTAATAATTTATCATAATCATAATTATTTTCGTTTGTATCAATCTCCATATATTATTTTATTTTATAAAATTTAATACATTACGAATTTGTTGCTCATTCGTCCCTGAAATACTCGCACTTGGTATAAATATTTCGTTTTCTGGTAACTTACTATACAGTTTTTTAGAATACAAAAATATTGTTGGTATACCATTAATCATTTTCTTTTTTTTTAAAAATGCATACAAATCAAAACATTCATCTACATCTACATTAATGTAAATAAACTTGTTTTTTATATTATTTTTGTCAAAATATTCTATTTTTTCATTTATTATCGTATTCACCAATGGAGCAATTGTTTTACAAGGCTTACACCATTCTGCTGAAAATTTTAAAATAACAAATTCATATTTACTATTTTTTAGAAATTGTACTAAATCTTCTCTAGTTTCTAATTCAATTGTATCTAATTCTAAATCCATCTTATTAAATCATATTACTATTTTTTTAAATATTATCTATTATAATACTATTTAATTCAAATATATCAATATGATTTATCTTTAAATGACCTTCCCAAAAATACTTACATAAAAAATAATCTATTTCATAATTTGTTTCCTTAATCAAAGGCATTTTATCATATATAATTTTAGAAACTTTATCATATATTTTACGTCGGACAATTTGTTTTTGTTCATCAAAAGGTATTACATAAAACAATAATGTATTCATATTTATATTATTATAGTGTTCAGTTATATTCAATATTGTTTCACTATTTATAACCGGAATATATATAATAATATCTTTCAATAAAGGCGATTCGGCGTACTTATAAAATTTACTGTTATCTTTCACATTATTATTATAATAATAATACCAAGTCCATTCTATCATTTCTATATAATTTTTTGACATCTCTTTTACATTTGTATTGCAATATATCAGATTTTCAAAATCATTTATATTTTTAGACAAATATATCTCTTTCTCATTATCCATACATGGAAGCAATTCTAATTTATCATTATTATTCAATACACGAACTCTTTGCTTTAAACCTATTTTCCATTGTAAATTTTCCAATAATTTTTCTGTTTCATTCTCTATTAATAATAAAAAATATTTCCTAAAATGTTTCCAATTAATATTACCTGTTTCTATATTTATTAACGGATTTTGCTGACCATCTAATTCTAAATATTTATCAATTATATATGAAATACCATTGTTACGAATATTTATACTGTATAAATGTGGTAAAAAATCATTTCCGCATAAAAATGCTAATAAACAATAATCGCATATTGCTTGATTTTTTTCATTATTTAACTTCAAAGCCAAATGTTCAGAAAATGCTTGTATATCAAAATAATATAATTCATTACTGTCTATCTTATTTATATAATCAAAATGTCTAGTTTCTTTATATAAATAAATATTATTGTCATTTTTATGCAATAATAATCCCAACATAAACAAATCAGCATCTAATCCATATATTACTAAATTATGTTGTTTAAAATTTTCATCCTTCTTTATAATATTACATATTTTGTGTTCACCTTCCATTTCTTGTACAGAACCATTTAATATTACGTTTCTATTATTTGAAAACTTTTCTTCTAAATATATATCTAAATTAATCATAAAATCACTACCCGGAGTTATTTTATTTCTGTTCCACGAAACACTTTTATCTAAAACTTTGTTTGTTAAACTGCTTTTAAATCTTCTTTGCTGTTGTTGAATAATTTTTGCAACCGGGGGTATACCATCAAAACATAAATAAGTTTTATATTTAGGAGAAATACTATCTATTAATTTACAAATATTTTCATATATTTTAGTATATATTGTAATATCATCTGGGATAGTTTCATTAAATTCATTAATAGATTCATATATTAATGAATTAGCATCTACAAAAAAAAAATCACTTCTTATATGATATTTTTTTTTAATAATATTATAATGATTTTTCAATATGAAATTAAAATAACTGGGTATTCCCATACAATATTAATAACTTAATTTTTATATATTTATATTATGTATATAATAAATAATGCCTTCTAATGGGAATAGTCAATCAACTCCTCCAAAAATAAATCATCAAATTTATAGACCGCTATCTACGAATGTATTAGAAATATTAATTTTAATATTGCCGTATATATTAATTGGGTTTTTTATATTACTATCTATCTTTAATTCTAATAGTAAAGCATTTTCTTATATAATTGGTCTAATATGTACGTTATATGTTGTTAAGTTATTTTCAAAAATAATAGGTAATTCAATGAACAGTAGCAGCGAGAAATGCAATATATTTGGCCCAGATTTTACAAAAAGTGCAATTCCGTTTGGACCAATCACATACGTTTATACAATCGTTTATTTATTATTACCTATGATCTTATTTAAACAGTTTAATATTGCAATAATTATATTTTTAACATTAATGATGATAGCAGATTGTGTTTTTAAATATTCACTTAATTGTATTTCACTGACAAATTTTATATCTATAATGATCATAACTTTATTATTTTCATACATATATACAATATTTATTGTGACTTATATGAAAAAAAATGTATATTATGGCGAATATATATCAAATAAAGTCGCGTGTGCAATGCCGTCAAAACAAAAATTTAAATGCACTGTAACAAAAAATGGAGAAATACTTTAATCTATTTATCAAATTTACTTATATTATTTTTAAAATAATTACGATATTTATTTATAAAACTTTTTCTTCGGTGTATCATATACATCAATCGTTCGTTATATTTTAATCTATAATTCATTAAATTATAATAATCATTTAATATATTTATAAAATTTTTTGTTTTATATATATCTACTATTTCTTTCTTTGCAATGCGTTTTTTTGTTTTTTTATTTACTTCATTGTGTAAGAAAAATATAAAAATAATTAATTGATTTTTATTTTGAACGGATGATATTTTTCTAGTTTTTAATATTTTTATTGCACTGCTTGCACACATCGGACAAGGCAAATTATTACATACATTTTGAATCATCTCAATTAAATTAGATTTTTCTTTATCAAAATGTTCATCTTTAATTTTTAAAGTAATACAATGGAGTAAATTCCATATTATTGGTCCCCATTCTGCTTTCTTCATTAAAATATCTATATAAAAAATATATTATATATTACATTATGAATTTAATTGACGCACTAAAATTAATTGATAATGATACTAATTCATTATCTGAAAATTCATTGAATAATAACAGTTGTTTAATTACTAGAGAACCCATAAAAAATGAATTTGTTTTAAAATGTGGTCATAAATTTGAATATGACGCAATATTAGAAAATTTAAAGAACACCCAATCTGATTATAATTATCACGTATGTCCTTATTGTAGAAGTCAGTTTAATTATTTTATACCATTTTTCAAAACAGACAAAAATCAATTATTTGATAAAAAGTTATTTAAAAAAAACGAATATTTTAAATGCCAACACATTTTCAAATTAGGTATTAATAAGGGAGAATGTTGTAATAAACAAGCACATAGATTCGATATTGGTACATTTTGTTATTCTCACTATAATAAAAAACTATGTAGGAGTAAATTAAATGAAAATACAGAGTCAATCTGTTATTGCAAACAAATATTGAAAAATGGAAATAATTGTAAATATAAAGTATTTGATAAAGAGTCTCAATTATGTAAAAGACATTATAACTTATCAAATAAAATTTAAACTTTATAATATTATATTATTATGGATCAAAATAATATAATATTGATAAAAAAATGGTTAGAACTAGAAAAAGATATTGGTAATTATTCTTCTAAATTAAGAGAATTACGAAAAGAAAAAAGAGAATTAAATTGTAAAATGGTTGAAATTATGAAACATTTAGATATTGAATGTTTTGATTGTAATAGTGGCCAAATAATATATTCTAAAAACAAAGTAAAAAAAACACTAAATCAAAAAACATTACATCAGTTACTAAATAATTATTTTATGCAAACTTCTTGTCCAGAAGAGGCTGATAAATTGTCTAATTTTATTAATGAAAATAGAGAAATACAAACAAAAGAAATAGTTAAATTGAAAAAAAAAAAATATGATTATAAATCATAAGATATGGCAAACGAAGACAATATCGATACTATGGAAATAACTAAACCATTTCTTCTTGTTATAATTATTGTTTGTATGATTTTATATCTAGTATTTTCTAAAACAAATTCAAATAAAATTAAAAATAGAATAATATATAGCGTAACAATATTTCTTATTATATGGTCTTCTTATCAAATTACGCTATTTTTTTATGGTAAACAAAATATAGATTATACCTATATTGTATGGTTTTTTATAATATTATTATTGCAATTTGTTATTCCTTAATAGCCATTTTATTCATATAAAAATCGTAATCAAATACATCTTCAGGGTCCTCTGTTGCCATTTTAATTATTTTTTTTTTTACATCTAATTTTAAATATAAAGATGACAATATTTTTCCATTTCTTTTACATTTTATATTAAATTTTTTTAATATAAAATCATAATCTTCTTTTTTATTTGCGCTATCTGATAACATTTTAATAGAATTTACTTTTGTATTCAATGCTTGTTCTTTTTCATCTTCTGTATCCATTATTCATTTCGTTTTATTTAAATTACATAGTTTCAATTTTATTATAAAACTTTTTTACTTCAGGGTGTGCTTTAATTTTATTAGCATTTACTTTTGTTAAATACAGTCCATTCAAGCTTTTTACTCTACTCAACGCAACATATGTTTGTCCATATTGAAATACAGAATTACCTATGTCTATAATAGCATTATCAATGCTCATTCCTTGAGATTTATGAATTGTAATCGCCCAAGACAAAATAAGTGGCAATTGATTAATTGTATATTTTGCATTATTTTCTAGCAACCAACCATGCTCTTTTATTAACATTTCGTAAGGAATATTATCAAATTTTACTACAGGATAATATTTGTTGTTTTCTAATCTAAAGCACTTCACAATACCTTGGCTTCCATTGACTAAACCAATTTCTTGATTTATATTTGAAATACACATTACTTGACAACCAACGCACAACACTAATTTATTTTCAAACATACCATTTTTCATATTATTATCAATTTCTCCTTTGATTTCATTAGACGCAATATTATTTATTGTAATTGGATTATTATCATAATTTATACAAGATTTGTATTCTTGACTTTCAGTTGTTTTCAGTAATTTATCTAATTCTATTTTGTTTATTTTTTCCACCATTTTTTTAATTGGATATATTTGCGTAGGCCTAGATTTTTTGTGATCGTATTTTTTATTCATACAACTTACTAATGTTCCAATTGTATCAAATGAAGGACTACCTTCACGAATTTCTTGCAAAATTTCAAAATATTCCGGATCATCATTTTGTCTAAAATTTACATCAAATACAAAATGATGATTAAACGATTCTTGCCAAATAGGCGATTGAAAACAAAAGTTTGACTGACTACTGTTATCATTATCGCCTATTGGAGGTAGTTGATAAAAATCGCCCGATGCAATTAATTGAATTCCTCCAAAAGGCTCATCGCAATTTCTTATTCTTTTACATAAATAATCTATCATTTCAAATAAATATTGATTCAGCATTGAAATTTCATCAATTATCAATATTTCTGTTTCTAAATAAGACGAAGTCATATTTTTTTTCATAATTTTACGATACATTGTTAATTCATCGCCTTTGCCTAATCCCAAACACCCCCATTTATGAATTGTAGTAGCCTTGCAATTCAACAAAATTGCACTACAACCTGTTAAAGAGGTAACTTTTATGTTTTTTCCTTCTTTTAATGCAATATCATATATGTTTTTTATAAAATATGACTTGCCGCATCCTCCTGGTCCAGTTATAAACATATTTTCGCCATTTAAAAAACTTTCATATGCTTTATTTTGAGTATCAGTGAAATTCATGGATAATGCTTATTAAAATTAAATATTTGAAGTATTCAATTTTTTATTATTTATATTATATATATGAGTGAAATATGTGCTAGTTGCATTGACTTTGATATAGATAAAATTGTAAAATCTAATCCATCTATGCATCCAAAATGGTTGTCTGAAAAAAATTATGTGAAAGATTTTATTGAAAAGACAACTATATTTACAAATAAATATCCAAGCAAATACAACATAAAAATGAAAATAAATGTGGGTAAATCACATGCCGGAAAAAAATTATTATATTGGGGTGCGAAAGAAAAACTTGATCAACTAACTGTAAATAACGCAAAAACCGCATATGGAAATTTTTCCAATAGTGGCATTGTAACTATCGATAAAAACGGGTTTTGTCTTTTAAAACTAGTTTGTCCTCAGATATATAAAACTGTGGCAAAGAACAAAACAACTCCACAATCTTATTATCGACATTTACATTTTGTTATCAGTGACAAATTAAAGACAAATTGGAATCCTCAAATATATACAAAGTTGGTTATATGTAAACTTGACTTAAATTCATCAATGAAAATGTTACAAAGTGAAAGATTTGTCTTTATTAATGCACTTCCATCTCAATATTACGGCAAAGATCATATACCTAATTCATATAATTTAACTTCTCAACAAACAAAACAAATGACGCCTGCGGAATTAACCAATTGGATGAAAGATATTATTAAATTACATTATCCTAAAATAGACAAAGCAGTAAAAGACAAAAAGCTTGCAATAAATGAAATACCAATAGTTGCATATTGTGCTCATGATAAGTGCAATGCTTCTGAAATCTTGATTGAAGAATTAATGAAAAAAGGTATGGTAAATGTAAATGAATTTTCTGGGGGAATGAAAGAATACAGGAAATATTATTTATAAAAAATTGAATTTATCAAATCATTTGATTTATTTACGCAATTAGATATGACGGAACTCTCGTCAATGAATAGGTCCACTAATATTCTTATTGATTATAATATCAACTCCTATATCAGAGATGATAATGATATACAGTCAATTAACAAGGAAGGTTCTTTCATTCATTTTGATAGTCCAAAACTTATGACACAATTTAAAGTTAATAATAGAAATAAATATTCTTATGGTCATGAATGTTGCGGTGGTAAAGGATTACTTGTTTTAAATATTACCGCCGAAGAGGCAATTAAAATAGAAATAGATTATTATAATATTAATAAACAAAATCTAAATAAAAATAAAAAGGCGATTATAGAGCCATTCGAGTGTTCTGTCTGTTTTGAAACAACAAGAACGCCGGCAGATATAAATTGCGATCACTTGTTTTGTAAAAGTTGTATAGATCAAATTAAAAATAAAACAAATCTAAATAATAGTTGCCCGCTTTGCCGGAAGCCGTTTTGATTGTAAATAAAAATATTATTATATAATGAGTTCATAATATTTTTAATTTATATATATTATAAAAAATTGACATGTAAAAAAAGACAAATACTATCAATAAAAATGGCGGAAGAAAACATTTTTATTGATAACAGCAAGGTGTATAACAGTGAAACCCCATATATTATTGCAAAAATAATAAAAAGACCTTCGAAAAACTGCAAAACTCCTTATGTAGCTGATATATGTTTGAATGAAGATACCGAGTGCGTTGAGCATATGGCCCATACACCGGCGTTAGGATGTTGTGGATTAACCGATAAAGAATCGACTGTGTATGTTGTAGAAAAGACAAATCCAAAAATATGTAAATATAGTGTAGAATTGTCTATTTTATCTAACGGAGTAATAGTTGGTTGTAATCCAAAGATGTCAGAAACATTGTTAGAGTTGGCTATAAATAAAAATTTATTTGAACCATTAAAAGACAATAGACAATACAAAAGAGAGAAGAAAATCTTGAATTCGAGATTTGATTTTTGGGGATATGATAAAAATAATATAGAATTTGTCTTAGAAGTAAAAACTGTGCCATTGGCAAAATATGATAATGATGTTAATTCTATGGTATCTTATTTTCCGGATGGATACAGAAAATCAAAGAAACATGTTGTTAGTCCTCGTGCATTGAAACATATCCAAGAATTAGAACAATTAAAATTGGAAAAAAAAGACAAAATTAGATCAATTCTTTGTTTCGTAATTCAACGAAATGACACAGACTATTTCCATCCATCAAACGATGATATTATTTATAAAACTGCATTAAAAACAGCATATGATAATGGAGTAGAAATCATTCCAATCGTATTTGGATGGGATCATAACAGCAATTGTTATTTTATAAACAAAACACTCCCTATTTTATGGTAAACCATAATCATAGTAATATTTTTTTAAGTTCATTTTTTTTTATCAATAAAATTGATTTAAAATTTTATTGACAAATAATTAAGTAATAAACATGGAAAAGAATATAAATAACAAAATTATAGCCTATCAATGTAAGTTTAAAACTAATTTGCAAAATTGGATTAGAAATAATGACGCAACTATTTTAATAAATAATGAAGATAAAACAAATGATTTTATACAATATTTAATGGATTTTCCAAATTTAGATTTGTCTTCTTCTGATTTTAAGAAAAGAAAGCGTCTTACAAATAATGTACCAGATTACAAAAGATGCATTGCTTTGAAATGCAATGGAGAACGGTGTAGTCGCAAGCAAAAAAATGAAATGCAATTCTGTGGTACACATGTAAAAGGATATCCATATGGAACAATCAGTGATGCTGATAAAAAAAATGAAAAAAAACAAGTAACTTTATGGCTAGAAGAAATTAATGGTATTTCAAAATATATTGATGAAAATTCTAATATTTATTGTACAAAAGACATTATTGAAAAAATAAATAATCCTAGAATTATAGGTAAATGGGGCAAAACGGATAAAGATGTATATTATGTTGTTTAAAATTCTAATACAAATTCACGGCATTCTTCTATAGAAGGTACATATCCTTTAATTTTCACAATTATAGCCAATAAATCATAACACGGTGTTAAATCGCAATTATATTTCGCAATATGTTCCAACCAATTTTTTTTAGCAACACCACAATCTATTAATCCTTCTTCTGAAAAGTTAAATTCAAAATTATTTTTATATTCAATTTTTGTAATTAAATATATTGCTTTTGCAATATCATTAAGTCTTTTTATATATTCTTTATCTGATTTATCTTCATCTGACGCATTTGTTAAAAACGTTTGGGTTTGACGTTCGATTAGATTTATAATTTCGCCTGACATTATATTCATTCCATTATTGTAAATAATATCGTCTTTTTGTGATTCACTACAATAATTTAATATTGTATTATGATTAACGATTGATATATTATTTGCATAACATTTGTCTGCTGGCACACGACTAACACATAATGTAAATGCTTTATTTAATAAGGGATCTGTCAAATGATTAGGTAATTTTCTCATAAGAGAATAAGGCAATGGAACATTTCTTGCTAGATTAGTAGTAATATAAAGAATATTTTCTGTATTTTTTAGGATAATTTTTTGTTGCAAAGCATATTCATGGCGAAAATCTGAGTATATATTATTTACAGGCATCGCCTTTGTCAAATTAAGCGATTGATCTGGATTATCTAAGTCTCCCATTACAATATAATTTTTAATTATTATGTCATTGAATAATTGTGGATCTATATGCCATAAAGGAGCAATTTGTATTAAATTGTCAACATATAATTTATTTTCATTATATGGCATTTTTGGAAATACTTCTGTCAATAAATGATTTGAAAATATCATTGATGGGGATCCAACATAAAATACTGAATTAAATTGGGTTCGCAATCTCAAATACCAACCAGTTTTATATGGTTCATTTGATATTTCAAACGAAGGAAATAATTTTTTGAACAATATAAGTCGTTTTTCTATTTCTATTGCATAATTATCTGGATCTTCTGAACTACACCCTGGTACACAACAGACGAACCAAACAGAATTCTGGCAAGTATTCACAGCACATTCAATTGCGACTTCGTCATCAATTTCTTCGCCAGGATCAGTTAATAAAATATTTATTTCTTTTTTATTCTTGTTTTTGTAATAAGCAGCCATTATTGTATCTAAATATAATTGATTTCAAACAGTTTCAATTTTATAAAAATATTATATTTGAAAATTTTAAATATGATATAAAATATTTATCTAATGATTCTTGTAATATATCCAGGCAATCATAGCGTTCATTATACCAATACGGATTTTTCAATATATTTTTTATAATAACCGGCTTGGTTCTGCTTGACATATCAATTTCTATTAAATAAATATATTCCCGTATAGACGGATACAATAAAGTATTATGCATTACCTTATAAGTCATATCATATAAGCATAATCTAGATAAACATATTTCTATATTGGGTCTCCAAACAATCCAAGAAGTATCATTCTTTTTATCAAATAATAAATTATATTTTATATTTGTTAAATTTTTAAGATTTTTACTTCTGTATTCATTCAAAGAATTGTCTTCTTCTAAATCATACAAATAATTCATATTTGTTGTATCCAAATCATATCTGAAATAAGAAGCTCTCCTTATTTCATCGTGCCAATAACTAATCAATTCATATGAACTCTCATTATTTAATTGTTTAAAATCTTTTTTTATTATTTCATCTTGTTTTATATTATTTATTAAATTCATTTTTAAAGTGTTCATATGAACATATCCATTTATACCAACGCCATATAATAAATTTAATATGTAAAATGATTTCATTGTATTATTTAAGCTTATATATTTATATTATAATTATAATCATTTAAAGATATAACCCTTTTTATAGTAATAACGACAACATAATGGTTTCCGTAATGTATCAAGTTAAGTGGTTCAGCAAGAAGAAGGGATATGGATTTGTAGAAAGTCAAGATAAGAAAGAATATTTTGTCCATCATACAGATATTCAGGTAGATAATGGCTTCCGTTATCTAAAGCAAGGCGAATATGTTGTAGGAGTTCCTGAGACCATGGAAGGCGACAAGGTGAAGCTTGGAAAGATTTCCCCTCCGATGGAAGGAGGTCTATTGATGTGTGAAGTAGAAAAGCAAAACCCGAGGTTTTCTCCAAATGTTGCTCCTGAAGAAGATTGAATAATAATTAATGAAAATAAAGATTTATAAAAAAATAAAGATTTATAAAAAAATAAAG
>CERI01115080.1_pt1 | contig 39338 bp, 37 predicted proteins | sample 350261 | NCBI WGS metagenome assembly CERI01 (sample SAMEA2620979, study PRJEB7988) | marine metagenome | isolation source: saline water (ENVO:00002010), including
TTTTTTTTTGTAAGTTTTAAAAAAGGTTCTCTTTCAAGCATAGTATGATCATTTTTAATGTATTCAAATATCTCTTTTTTAAAAACAAAAAAACCACCATTTATCCAATTTTGATTGAGTTGTGATTTTTCTTCAAATTTAGAAACTCGGTTACCAGAAATAAATACTTCTCCAAATCTAGCTGGTGGCTTGACAGAAGTTAAGGTGGCAATTTTTTTATGTTTTTTGTGAAAATTTAGTAGTTTTTTTAAATTAACGTTAGAAAGTCCATCCCCATAAGTAAGCATAAAATCTTCACCATTTGAAAAATATTGGCTTAATCTTTTTAGTCTACCTCCAGTCAAAGTACTTTTGCCCGTGAAAATACATTTAATATTTTTTTTTTCTTTTTTAAAATAATTTTCTAAAATATTTTTTTTATATCCCGTTGCAAGAATAAATTCATTAAACCCAAATGACATATAATAGTTTATTATATGTCTTATAATTGGTAGTGAACCAATTTTCACCATAGGTTTAGGAATTACTCTTGTTTCTTCTGATAACCTTGAACCTAAACCGCCGCATAAAATAACTATTTTCATTTTATCTCTTATTACTTAAACCAATTGAAATTGGCAATTTTCCTCTGCTAATCCAAAACTTATTTATTGCTAATACTCTTAAAAAATAAAAAAAAGGAATGGATAAAATTTGTTTAAATCGCATATGCTTAAAAGAATTTTTCCAAACTAATAATTCACACTTCATTGGTAAAAAATTAAAATAATTTTTTTTTCTAGGGTATATAAAATTATATTTATAACTTTTAATAATATTTTCAGCTAAATATTGAAAAAATAATAAATCTCTTTTAAAAAAAAAACTTTCATCAATATTGATTTTAAAATTTTTACTAATTCCACCAATCCATCTTTGACTTATCTCATCTCCCCACCATTTAAATCCAAAATATGTTGGGGTTTTTAAACACTGTTCATAACGTAAGCCAAAAGTTTTACAAAAATTTTTCATAATATGAATATTTTTCCAGTGCAGCATTTCATATTGTATTATAAAGACCTTTTTTAATTTCATTAACCTATTTATTCCATGAAAAACTAAATTAAGCTGAAAATGTAAATCTTTTGGAAAGAAATTTATTCCATTTTTGTATGCAAGCCATCTTTTGATTGGTGAATTTAAAGATGCCAATGGATGTCTAATTGTATGAATTATTGAAATATTCTTTTCTTCAAATAAATTTACAAATTCTTTTGTATACTGATATAGGTGTGTATGTACAAACAAAATTTTTTTTTCACACTGTTTTTCTTTTTTTGAAATTGAATATGCAATATGTAGTGTTTTTAAAATTTCTATCTTATTTTTTTTCTTTTTTTTTTTTAATATTTCAACGAAACTATTACAAAAGGTATTCCTGTTTACCGTAAAATATTTGTCTTTATTTTTTCCTAACCTATGATGTCTTTCTACTTTATTTAATTTTGAATTGAAGTACTCAGGGTAGATTTTTATAAATTTTTTAGGAATATCTTTGAAATTTTTCAAAAACAACATGTCTTTAAATTCTTTATCTATTCTTAAGTATCCTGGAAAACTTAAAATTTGAGTATGTCCATCTAATAAAGCTTGAAAAAAATCTGACCCTCCTCTACCTCCAGCTTCTAATAGTAAAATCTTCATACTAGTTATAATTTTTTGATTTTTTAAATGACTTGATCATTTTTTTTAAAAATATAACTGTTTCAATTGGATATTTCCCAATCGCGGTTTCAGCAGCTAGCACTAACCCCTCGGCTCCCATTTCAAGAGAATTAAAAATATCATTGGCCTCTCCTCTTGTTGGATAATTATTATTTAACATGCTTTCTAACAAATTTGTTGCTACAAAAATTTTTTTATTTTTAAATTTACTTTTCATAAAAAATAATTTCCTTTGAGCAACAGGAATATTTTCAATATTAACTTCTTTTGATAAATCACCTCTATCTATTAAAAAATTCTCTCCTTTTTTCATAATAGATTTAAAATTTTTGATCGCCTTAGATGTTTCTATTTTATAAATTTTGTTTTTATTTTGTAGTAATTTATTGAAGTTATGTACATCTTCTTCTGAGTTTGTAAACGATAATGCATAGTTATTTATATTATATTTTTTCCCAATGTAAATTGCATCACGGTCTTTTTTGGTTAAAAAACTTAATTTAATTTTTCTATTAACAACATGAACACCCTTATTGTTTTCTAATAAACCTGAAGAAATTACTCTGCATTTAATAGTGTTTTTTTTACTTATGACTTTTAAAATTAAATTGCTAAAACCAACGCTAAGGATATCATTTGTTTTTAATTGTGAAAAAACACTTTCTGGATATAAAGCTATATCTTTTTTTTCTGTTGAAATATGAATTATTTGTTTTAATTTAAAAAATTTTTTTTTTTTTACTTTAGTTCTTATTTGAGCTCCTTCAGTATCAATACAGATTGGTGTATTTGAAAATTTTCTAATTTTATTTATATTTTCTATTAATTTCTTTGTAGATTGATGAGACATATTTAACCTTAATAAATCAATATTTTTATTAGAAAAAAGTAAAAATTTTTTATTAAGTGAACTGGGACCTAATGTACATATTATCTTAATTTTTTTTTTCATGTGGTTGTTTTAACTTTACCAAACATATTTAAAAATTTTATCATCAGGTTCTTTTCTGACCATCTCTTTTTCATTATGAGGAAGCGTCAAACAATTTGCTATAATGGACTCTTGCTGATGTAGGCCTTTAAAGCCGTTCCAGATATTGGGAGGAATTGTCACTAAAAAATATTTGTTCGGAGATAATATTATTTCTTGAAATGTATTTTTTGTTTCACTATCAGGGCGATTATCAAATAAGACTAGTTTTACTTCTCCTGCTATGCAACAATAATTTAAGTAAGACTCTTTATGTAAATGCCACCCCTTAATTGCTTGATGGTAAATAGACGAAAAATATATTTCACCAAATTTTTTAAATACCGGATTGTCATTACGCAACATATGCATTACTTTTCCACGGTTATCACTTAAAATTTTTAATGGAGTTATTTTAATGTCTTTAATCATAAAAAATATTTTCTAACATACTTTAATTAAACATTAAATTTAATTTTTTTTATTGATCGTAATAAAAAGTAAATTATTGAAAACCAGGCATTTGGGTAAACTAAATTTGAAAGAAAATGTCTTTTAAACTTTACGTAACCTAAGCCTTTTTCTTTTCCACCTACAACTATCTTACAAAAATAATTAAAAAAATTCCTAAGAGCATAATTTTTAGATTTAAGATACTTAAAGAAACCAAGTCCTTGACTGCGATAATAATCTAGAGCTTCTGGAATCCTTACAATTTCTACAAATTCATATAAACTTGACCACTCACGAATTCCTAATAAGTTAACACTTAATGGTTTAGCGCAAAAATATGTTTTTGAGTTTTTAAATGCCGAACAAAATATTTTTATAAAGAAACATGTGTTTTCAAAATTAGACCAAGATCTAGGGTCTTTCATCAGTTTTTGATCTATCACATCTAGGTTATTATTCCACTTATCTCTTCTGAAAACACAGACGAATATACCAAGTAAAAAATCGAAAGATATTTTTGGATCAATTAAATCAAAAAATAAAATCTTTTTATCTTTTTTAAGCTTTGAATGAGGTATCATTTTTTTTGGCAATTTTTTAATATCAAATGGCTTTTTGAAATTTCTTAAGTATCTAGCATTTAAATAAAATGTATTAATCCAAAAAAATTCAAATGTACTGTTTTTTTTAAGTAATTTAATTAAATATTTAATTGCACCAGGAATTAACAAATCATCATCACCAATAAACCAGATGTACTTACCTCGAGCCATTGAAGAGACATTTAATAAATTTAAAGCAAATCCTAAATTTTTTTTATTTTTTTTAAATCTTATTTTAAGTTTTTTTTTATAAGGTGTTATAATTTTTTTTATATTTTTTTTAGAACAATTATCTGAAATACAAACCTCAAAATTTTTTTCTTTTTGTTTTGCTAGTGAATTAAGACAATTTATTAAACTCTCAGGCCTATTATAAGTTGGTATGCATATTGATAATAACATTAAATTATTTTTAAAAATTTATTGGTTTAGCAATTCGATTGAAAGATTTTGAAATGAAATCAATATCATTTTTATTTAAGCTAGCATGATTGGGAAGATAAAGGCCATATTTATCAACAAATTTCGAATTAAATAAATTTTTACTTTTGATAAAATCTTTTTTTAAAAAAGGTTGTTGTCCCATGTTTCCGCAAATCAAAGGTCTACTATCAATATTTTTTGATTTGAGATATTTGTAAACTGCAAGTCGATTAGCAACAAAAGTTGCATAACCAAAACTGGAAATTACATTTAATTTACTTTTTTGAGACCAAAAATTTCCTAAATTTTTTTTATAAGTTAAAAAGTTTTTAAACCTTATTTTAGTAATTTTTTTTATCTTTTTTAGTTGCTGGATGCCTATATTGGCATTGAAGTCGGTGGATCGGATATTAAAGCCAGAATAGTAAAAAGTGTAAAGTGACTTAAATTCATCTATTTTATATTTTTTTTCTAAAATCTTTCTGTGATTTTTTTCCATATCTCGCGCCCATCCATGAGATCTAATAGCCATAAAAATGTTGTATAAATTTTTATCCTTAGTTGATGCAACGCCTCCTTCTATAGTAGATATATGATGTCCATAATATAAAGAGTGTGATGAAGCTATACCAAAAGTTCCTAGCTTTTTTGATTTGATTTCACTACCCATACTTTCGCAATTATCTTCAACAACCTCAAATTTATATTTTTTTTTTAGCTTAAAAATATTTTGATAATCATTACTATGCCCAAGAACATTAACCAGCACCAACAATCCTGGTTTATATTTTAAACACAGTTTTTTCAGATGGTTTATATCTAGTCCTAAATTTTCCTTATCACAATCACATAAAATTACTTTATAGCCTAACTGTAAATATGGACTAACCGTAGTAGACCAAGAAACTGCTGGTAAAATTGCTATTTTATTTTTTAAATATTTTCCTTCAAGTAAAGATTGGGCAATTAATAGATTTGCTGAAGATCCTGAATTAACAAAAGCAGAATATTTGTAACCCAAATAAGTAGAAAATTTTTTTTCAAAAGATTTTGTAACTTTTGACTGTGTGAGTGTTTTTCTTTTCTTAAGAAAATCAATCATTAGCTTGTAGTCATTATCATCTATCGTATTATGTGCAAGAGTATATTTTTTCATTTAATTCTTTCATCAAATTGTTTCAAACAACGTAAGATAAAATTAATTTCTTTTTTTCTTAAATCTGGAAAAAAAGGGAGTGAAACAATTTCTTTCCAGATGTTTAGAGAATTTTTAACATTCCTATTATATTTTTTAAAGAGTTTATGCAAAGGCAATGGTACAAAATGCACTGCTGTGCTAATTCCATTTGATTTTAAAAAGTCTACCAACTCATCCCTATATTTTGTTTTTACGGAAAATAGCCAATATGATGATTTTGTTAAAATATATGGAAAAGTAGGTTTAATGTTTTTAAAATTTTTAATTCCGTCGAGATACATTTTTAATATATTTGCTCTTTTTTTATTTAATGAATTTAATTTTTTCAATTGAACTAAACCAACAGAAGCTAAAAAATCATTCATATTGTATTTATAACCTAAATTAACAATTTCATAATTCCAATGTTTGTTGGGCCTATTTTTTTTTTCAAAACTTTTATTATGCCTTGTCCATGGATCGGTATTCCATCCATGAAAACTTAAAGACTTAATTTTTTCATAATCTTTTTTATTATTTAAGCAAATCATTCCGCCATCACCAGTTGAAATAATCTTTTTTTCCTCAAAGCTAAAACATGAAATATCTCCCCATGTTCCAATCTTTTTATTTTTATACTCTGACCCGCAAGTTTCGGCACAATCTTCAATAAGAAATAAATTATTTTTTTTTGCCCAAGGGGATATTTTTTCCATTCTACAGGGATGACCACCCATATGCACACAGATTATAGCCACACAATCTTTTGAATATTTTTTTTTCAAATCATCAAAGTCCATTGTTAAATCATCAGGATTTACATCTACAAATTTAGGTTCGAGCCCGCAATAAAGAACTGCAGCTGCAGTAGCGCTAAAGGTTATTGCTGGAACTAAAACTTTTTTTCCCTTTTTAAAATTTTTATGTAACACAGCCATGTGTAGGGCTGCAGTTCCAGAATTCACTCCCACTGCATATTTTGTTCCGATAAATGAAGCAAAATTTTTTTCAAATTTATTTACTAAAGGGCCATAACCAAGCCACGACCTCTTGAAAACGTCTTTAATACTTTTAATTTCCTGTTCTCCAACCGATGGTTTGAATAATCGTATTTTATGCATGTAATACTAAAAGAACCTTTTTTGATATTCTTTGATTTGTGAGAAAGAAAAATCTATTATTTTTTTATTTCTACCTTTGTTGTCATAGTAAAATTTATACCACTCGAAAGCTAATTTTAAAGCTGCTTTAGGTTTTAAAAATATTTTCCATTTTAAATGTTTAAATGATTTACTGCTATCTAATGATAAATGTTCTGATTCATAATATTTTGGTTTGTTAAATAAAATTTTTGATTTTGAGTTTAAAATTTTAATCCCATACTTTGCCACTTCTATAACCTTAAGATTATTTTTAATGTTTGGTCCAAAATTCCAAGAACCAATGAATTTTTTATTATAATATAATTTTTCAGCTAATTTTAAATATCCAAACAATGGTTCTAAAACATGCTGCCATGGCCTAGATGCTTGAGGACTTCTAATTTTAATTGATTTGTTCTTAATAAAACTTTCAGCACAATCTTTTACAATCCTATCCTTTGTCCAATCTCCACCACCAATACAATTTCCAGACCTCACAGATGCAATATTACACTTTGAATTTTTAAAAAAAGAATTTAAAAAACTATGTGTTAAAACCTCACAACATGCCTTACTCCCGCTATATATATCGTATCCACCTAAGTGATCATTTTCATTAAATTTTTTTTTCTTTTCTAAATTTAAATAAACTTTATCAGTAGTAACAATTATCATTGATTTAATACTATTAGAGCTTCTTGCGCACTCTAAGATATTTGTGGTTCCTAAAATGTTTGTTTTGATTGTATCCTCTGGTGTATGATAGCTCTCTAAAACACTTGATTGTGCGGCTAAATGAAAAACAACATTCGGTTTAATAAAATTAATTGCATCTTTGAGCTTTTTTTTATTTTGAATATCTTGTCTATAATCTTTTTTAAGATATTTTTTCAAATTTAACCCATCAAAAAAGTTCGGTTTTGAAATTGGATTTAATGCATATCCATATACTTTTGCTCCATACATTGACAGAATTAAAGTTAACCAGCTTCCTTTGAATCCAGTATGACCTGTAATCAATACTTTTTTATTTTCCCAAAAATTTTTACTCATGATTCTTTATTTTCTTTTCAAGATTTTTAATTATTTTAAAATTATTATTATTATTTTTTTTCTTTATGCTTTCTAAATCTTTCATATTATCAATTGAATACCAAAAACCATCTAGGTTACAAAAGTCAGATTTAAACTTTTTGATCGTGAGTGGATATAATTCTTTTTCAAAATTGTTAAATTTTGAAAAATTGATTTTTAAAATTTTTTTGTTCATTATAGACATACCCGAATATACATATGCTTTAATATCATTAATTTTTGATGAAGTTATAGTATTAAAATTCATTTCTCTAACAAAATTTACAATTTTTTTACCTTTGAAACTTATGACACCATAGTTTAATGGTGCGTGACAACCAATAAATGTAATGTCGCATTCTTTTTTTTTGTGATTTTCAAATATTTTTTTTAGATTAAAATCAAATATAGCATCACCATTTAAAAGTAAAAAATTATCTGAAATTATATTGTTTTTAATTTTATTGATTCTTTTTGCTATATTAGAATCAATACCGGTTTGAACTATTTGTATATTGATTTTTTTATTAGAAAAATTTTTATTAATATATCTTTTAATCATTGTGCCTTTATATCCAGTAGGAAGTATAAAATGATTGAATGAATTTTGAATGAGAGAATTTATTATAAACCATAATATTGGTTTATTATTTACTTTAACTAATGTTTTAGGTAATTTTTTTCCCAAAATTCCTAATCTAGAACCTTTCCCACCACATAGAATAATTGCGGTATTATGTATATCTTTTCCTGATTGTGAAAAAATATTTTTTTTAATAATTTTGCTCCATTTTTTTGCATTTTTATTTTTAATTCTCAGATTGAAATTTTTAGGTTTTTTAAACATTTTATTCATAATTTCGAATCTTCCTTTTTTTATTGTATCCATCCAAATAATATAATCTGCTTTAAAATGTTTGAATGATAGTGGTGTTGGGCAAATAAAATCTACTATTACATGTTTTTTTTTACTTAATTGTTTAGCAAGCTTAAACATTCTTTTAGCTTGCCTAACAGTTCCTCTTAAGGAAAAATCATAATCATTATACTTTTTTCTTACAACATCTGCGTTTAGCCAGCTTGCATTAGTTATCTTTTTAAGCTCTCTGGCTAATGTTGTCTTACCGGAACCTGGGAGACCCATTATTAAAATAATTTTTTTTTTCATTTTAGATCAGGCTATTAAAAGTTTTAACAAAATTATCCTTAAAATTTTTATTTAATAAATCATCTGATTTAAAATATTCTCTTAAAATATTATTACAATGTTTTCTATCTATTTTTAACTTGATATTATTCCAATCTAACAAAAGGTTATCTAAGTAATAAGGCGTTTGATTAAAATAAGTATTGGCAAAAATTTGAATTTGAAAATTTCTCAAAATAGGGAAGTTTTTATACTTGATAAAAATTGTAGGAACTTTGTTATATAAAGCTTGAAATAAAGCAGATGATCTATGCCCTAAAACTAATTTTGATTGACTAATTAATTGATGAGTTTTTCCGTATATAATTTGTTTTTTAAAAGGATTCTTTTTATAAGTAAACTTATTTGAACAAGCTATTATGACCTGAGCGTTAAATTTATTTTCAACTTTTTTAAAAAGACAGTTTAAGTGTTCTAAATACAAATCTATATCTTTTATCTTTTTATAATTTACTTGATAAATCAAATCATCTCTAGAAAAAAATAAGTTTTCATCTACATAAGTAATAATATTTTTCTTTTTTTTTTCACTTAAAGTAAAATCAATCGATAGACTGGGACAATTTATGTATCTGCTAATAGTAAATTCTTTTTTTTTAAAGTTTCTTTTTTCTGCATCCCCGCAGCCAAGTACATAGGTAGGTTCGTATCCATTTGGTATATCAAAATTTCTAAAAAGACTTTTAAAATATTTATGAAATGATCTAATTACACTCACTAAAAAGTTTTTTTTAAAATTAGATTTAACCCAAGGAAAAAGTCGCTCAATAGAAATAGTTTTAATATTATAATTTTGAAACATTTTTAAATCATGATTATTCCTATTTTTAAGGCTTTCACCTCTTTGCTGAATTAATACATAATCTTGTGGCTTTATTAATTTTAAATAATTTTCAAATTCATGTTTGTTTTTTACTTCAATTAAATTTTTTGGCCTATCTTTTTTACTTGAATTTTTATAGTAGTCTTTAACCTTTTTTTTATCAAAGTTTAAATAAGCTGTATTTAAATATTTTAAATTAAAATTTAATTTTTTTAAATTATTCGGAAAAAACTTTTTAAGATGTGTGTTACTCGTTGGCGAGTCTAAATAAATATGTAATGTTTGCTTTTTTGATTTATTCATTTTATTTTATTTATATTTTTTTTAAAAACTGTAAAATCTTTTTCTGTATCAATGTCTAACGATTTTTTATTGCTCATAATATAAAAACCAGTTTTTTTGGAGAAAAAACTTTTATTTTTTAAAAATTTTGATATTTTAGAAATGTATACCGCTCCATTGATATTGTAATAAGGTTTACGAGTAACATACTTTCTTTTATCAAAATTTTTATACAAGAAAGAATTTTTTATTTTTACATCTAGTTTATGCAATTTATCAGATTTTGTTATTGATATTAAGGAGTCTAACTTTTTTCTTTTAAAAATTTGAATACATTTATCTATATCTTTCCAATTTCTAAAGGGAGAGGTTGGTTGCAGTAGTATAATATGATCAAAATTTTTTATCCTAGATAGCTTTTTAATAGCGTGAAGAAGCACTTTGACCGGTGCGACATTGTTCTTTGATAATGCATATGGTCTTTTAAATTCAACTCTATAACCGATTTTTTTTGCTAAATTATTAATTTTTAAACTTTCTGAAGAAAAAAATATTTCATTAAAATTTTTAGATTTAATAGAATTTTCAAAAGTATAGTCTAAAAGAGTTTTTTTATTAATTCTTTTAATGTTTTTATTTTTTAATCTTTGACTACCAAGTCTAGCGAGTGTTATTGCAAGAAACATTATGCTTTTAAGTCGAAAAATTTTTTTTTTAAAACTTTTTTTAATTTTAATTTTTCTATAATTTTATAAGTTTTTTCTACTGCTCCACTTTTTCCATAAGGATTTATAGTTTTAGTAAGCTTTTTCTTAAAATTTTTTGAATAAATTTTTTTAATGGCTAATATAATATTTGATTTAAAGGGCGAACAATTAATTACACTTGATGCTTGCAGTCTATCGAGTTGTCGATCTCCAATGTTTATTGTAGCAATCTTAAAACAAGGTGCTTCCAGTAAACCACTAGAGGAATTTCCAATAATTCCATCTACATATTTCAAAGTACTCAAATAATTTAATTGGCCCATTGATTTAAAACTATGAGATATTTTAGGATTCTTTTTTACAAATTGATCAATTTGATGATTTATAATATTTCCATATGTATCATTATTGGCTTTCGTAAATATAATTTTTAAATTTTTAAAAGTTTTTAGTGCCTCTGCTATTTGTCTAAACTGTTGTTTCGAAGTATCTTTTTCTAATGTTACGGGATGAAAGGTTACAATTAAATTTTTTTCTCCAAAAGAAATTTTTAATTTTTTTTCTAATTCTCTTTTTGACAAAAGTTTTATATTTTTAATTAAATCAACACCATAACCGCCAACTGTAAATATATTTTTAGGATTTTCTCCTAATTGTCTGACTCTTCTTGCATATATTTTATTGGCAACAAAATGAGCATGAGACATTTTAGTAATCGAGTGTCTAAAAGACTCATCAATTGCACCTCTAGTAGTTTCCCCACCATGTATGTGGCAAACTGGTATTTGGTGTATTAAAGCTGCTGAACAAGCTGCAAATATTTCATATCTATCGCCTAATAAGACTATTACATCTGTTTTTAAAAATTTAAATTTTTCTGAAAATTTACAAATAGCTACACTTAATGAATTACAAATATTATTTGGTTTATCATCTTTCTGATTTATCTTTACATAGTAATTAATTTTAAATTTATCACTAAGTATATCTCTAAAAGTTTCACCATGTTTTTTTGAAAGATGCATTCCAGTTACAATTATTTTTAGATCGTGTTTTTTACTTTCTTTAAATTTCTTCATTAGCGGTGCTAATAAACCATATTCCGCTCTTGAGCCTGTTATAAAACAAATTTTCATTTTATTAATTCATCTTTTCTAAAATTTTTTTTTGATTTTTTGTTTATTAAAAATTTAAATTTCATTGGGGAGATGCCTATACCAGGTCTTTTTGCAGTTAAATTATCTAACGAAAATTTTTCTCCTTTTTTAATTTCTTTTTTTGCAACTATCGATTTTCTAACTAATGCTTTATTAATTATTTCATTTTTAGTTGGGGTTTTTTTTGAACTACCTAAAATTATTGGTATATTTTTTAAATCTTGTATTAATTCTTTAAGTTCGTCAGGATCTAAACTTGCTTTATGATCGGGACCATGATTATTTTTATTTAAAGTAAAATGTTTTTCTATCACATTTGCTCCCAACATAGCAGCAATTAATGGGTTTAACTTACCTATCGTATGATCAGAAAGCCCTACGTTCATCTTAAGATTTTTTTTTAAAGTATTCATAGCTCTTAAATTCACATCGGTATATTTTGTTGGATAATCTGTTGTGCATTGCAAGATAGTAATGTCTTTCTTGTTAATTACTTTTGATGTCAAGATTTTAATAGCTTCTTTAATTTCTTTAACAGTAGCCATTCCTGTTGATAATATTATTTTAAATTTATAATTAGCCAGTTTAGAAAGCAAAAAATAATTAGTAATTTCTCCAGATGGAATTTTAATGACTTTTAGTTTTAATTCTTTAATAATTTTTAAACTTTCAACATCAAAAATAGACAGAAGAAAATTTATCTTATTTTTCTTGCACTCTTTATGTAAAATTTTGAAATCTTTCTCATTTAATTGAAGTTTTTTTAACATTTTATATTGATCTTCATTGTTTTTAGTATTTTCTTTCTGATACTTTGCTTTTTGCGTTCCTTTTTTAACTAAGCTATCAGCGTTAAATGCTTGAAATTTTATATAATCGGCACCCGCTTTTGCAGCAACTTTTATAAGTTTTTTTGCAATTATGAGCTTCCCGTTATGATTTACACCTGCTTCTGCAATAAATTTTATATTCATAAATTATTTTTTTGACAAAAATCTTTCATTTAACTTTTTTTTTCTTATAAATTTTGCTGGTGATCCAAAATAAACAGAATCTTTTTTGCAATTTTTAATAACAATTGATCCGCTGCCAATTATAGTATTTTTTTCAATTTTAATATTATTTTGAATTTTTGCACCAACTCCTATGTGGCTGCTTTCTCCAACCATAACATTTCCTCCTGTGATTACACCAGGTGCAGTACTTGAAAAATTTTTAAATAAATTATCATGATCTAAAGATGAGGAGGTATTAATCAAACAGTGATCTTTAATTATTGTTCCAGTGTTAATAAAATTATTTGAGGCTACAAAACTTCCTTTACCAATTTTTACATTACTATTTTTTTTAGCGTCAATTGAAATAATACTTTGCCAAATAATATTTCTATTTTTTTTTAATTCATCATAGATTTTTTTTCTAACAAAATTATCAGCCACTCCTATTATTCCGTAAATTTTTTTTTTTTTAATTTTTTTATTTATATTTTTAAAATTGCATATTATAGAGTAATTTTTATTTTTTTCTTTGAATATAATCTTTCCAATTTTTTTGGAATTACAACAAAAACCTAAAGTATTATATTTTTTTTTAGATTTTAAAGCTTCTGCTATGACAACTTTTGCATGATCCCCGCTTCCAAAAATTAATAAATTTTTCATATATTATTGATTACTTTAATTATTCTATTTAAATCTTTATTGGTTAAGCTTGTGCTCGAGGGTAAGCAGATAGAAGTTTTAAGAAATTCAATTGATTTTGTTATCTCAAATTTTTGGTATTTTTTATAAGGTTTTAACAAATGTATTGGATACCAGATTGGTCTAACTTCAATTTTTTTTTCATTAAATTTTTTTATTAATTTTTTTCTTGAAATTTTTTTACTATTGAAGCGTAAAATATTTATCCAAAAATTATTTTGACCATAGTCCGGAGAGTTAGAAATGAAAAGAAATTTATTTTTAATTTTTTGTTTATAATACTTATTTATAAATTTTTTTTTTTTTAACTTAATATTAATTTTTTCTAATTGTGCTACACCAACTGCTGCGTTAAGATTCGAGAGTCTAAAATTATAACCTACGTCATCATGAATATAGTCATAATTGTTTTCTCTAGCTTGGTTGCTTAAATATTTTGCTTTAATGGCTATATTTTTATTTTGAGTTAAAATTGCTCCTCCGCAACCAGATGTAATTAGTTTATTTCCATTAAAAGAAATTACTCCGATATCCCCGATTGTACCCGTATGTTTTTGTTTTTTTTTATCGCCATATATTGATCCTAAACTTTCTGCAGCATCTTCAATTATAAAAATTCCTTTTTTTTTACACAGCTTAAATAGTTCACTAATATTGGAGAGATTTCCCCAAATATGTGCAACTATTATTGCCTTAATTTTTTTTTTTGATTTTTTATTATAAGTAAATCCTTTTGAATAATAAGTATTTGTTTTTATAAACTTAATTACTTTATGTTGGTCTATGTTGAAATATTCATCACAATCCATAAATACGGGTGATGCGTTGTTATATTTGATTGCATTAATTGTAGCAACGAAAGTCATAGTTGGAGCAATAACTTCATCTCCTGGATTAACTCCTGCTAATTTGACAGCTAATTGTAAAGCTGAGGTTCCATTAATACATGCAATACAATGTTTGCTTTTTGTGAATTGTTTTATTTTCTCCTCAAAAATATTTACAAATTTTCCTACTGAGGATACATAACCAGTAGTTATACATTTATTTAAGTACTTTTTTTCGTTTCCCGAAAAAGAAGGTTCAGATAGATAAATTTTTTTCATACCAATCATATGTTTTTCTTAAATTTATATCAAAATTAGATTTCTTTTTAAATCGAGTATCTTCTAATATTTTTTTAATATCGGGTAGACGTCTTTGAACTGAAAAGTTTTCATGATTTATTTTTATTATTTTTTTATTCGATTTTGAAAATTTAATTAATTTTTTAGCTAAATTTAAAATTGAAATTTCGTTATTTGGATCTCCTAAATTATATGTTCTATTAACTGCCTTAGAATTTTTCATGAGTAATATCATCATACTTACAGCATCTCCAATATAGCAAAAAGATCTTTTATGATTTGAATTATTTAATTTTAAATTTTTTTTTGATTTATGAATTTTTTTTATTAACTCAGGGATTACATGAGACATACCCATTCTTTCTCCAAAGATATTGTGTGGACGTAAAATAATAAAAGGAATATTACTAAAATGGCAAAGAGCTTCACAATAAATTTTAGACAACATGTAAGTGCCTCTAGCACTATTCATATTATTTAAAGATAAAATTGAATTTTCTTTAGTTGGAAATTTAATTAATTTGTGTTTAAAGGAGCCAGAATAAATTTCACTTGTTGAGGTAAAAAAAAGTTTTTTTAATTTTTTTTGCTCTTTAGCGAATTTTATCACATTTAAAGTTGAAAGATAATTATTATTTAAAACTCTAAAAGGATTTTTAATTACTGTATCTACACCGATTGTTGCTGCTAAATGAAAAATATAATCATAATTTTTAGAATTAATTTTAATTTTATTATTTAAATCAATATTTAAAAGTCTTACATTATTTTCTTTAATTAACTTTTTAAAATCTTTATCCACTTTACCTCTAGATAAATTATCTATTAAATCAACACTACAATCTTTCAATAAATTTTTAGCCAAGTGATACCCGATGAATCCTGCTCCCCCAGTAATTAAAACTTTTATTTTTTTATTTTTTTGCATATTTTAGTAATTATTTCGTCCTAAAATAAAAAAGTTTTTTTTATTTTTCAATGAACTTATTTGGGATTGGTTTAAGCAATTATTAAGGTCAAATAATAGACAATTATTTTTAACCTTATGCAATTTTATTTTTTTAAATAGCTTATGTCCTACAGTAAAAATAATAATATCAAATTTTTCATTAAATTTTTTTTGGAAAAAAATATTTTTAGACTCAATTTCTTTTTGTTTAATCCACGGATCATGCAAAAACACTTTAGCTCCCATTTTTTTTAATCTACTTGCAAATTCAATTGAGGGGCTATACCTCATATCATTTGTATCCTCTTTATAGGATCCACCACAAATCATTATTTTTTTATTTCGTAAGTTAGTTTTAGACTTAACAAATTTTAAAGACGTGAGAGTCATTTGTTTATTAACCTTTGTTGCTTGTGAAATAATGGGGAATTTGTTTTGAGATTTTAATATTTCTTTTGAGGAATATTTTATAAAACTTGGATCCTTTGTTAGGCAATATCCGCCAACACCTAAACCTGGAAGCATAATATTATTATGCGTAGTCCTTTTTTTTATTCCATTAATAATACTTAATAAATCTATGTTTAATTTTTCTGAAATTTTTGTCCATTCGTCAATAAAAGCTATATTAATTGCCCTATAGGAATTCTCAAGAATTTTAGCTGTCTCACACTCAGTAATTGTTTTAAGTTCTGTAAGCAGTTTCTTTTTTTTTAAAATTTCTAATAAGAAATTTTTGCATTTTTTTTTTGAAATTTCATTTATACCTGAATAACAGCGAGGAGATGATGTAATTGATTTTATATAATTATTACCAGGAGTAACTCTCTCATATGAATATGCAAAATAGACCTCGTTTAATTTTATTTTTCTTTTTATTAGATTTCTTTTAAATCTAGGTAAAATTATATTATGACAAGTTCCAGGAGGCAAAGTGGACTGTAGTATTATTAAAGTTTTTTTTGAAATATTTTTTGCTATTTGATCAAACAGGCTTTGTAAATTTTGATATGGTTTATTTTTTTTTATCTCAAAGTTAATGCTTACAATAATTTTCTTACATGCTTTTAGATCTTTAAGGTCACTACTTACTTCAACATCTTTTCTTTTAAACGCAATATTGTAAAGTTTGTTAAATTCATTATCCGAACTATAAATTGTTTTTACCTTGTTTTTAAAACAATCTATTTTTCTTTTTCCTTCATCATTATTTTTTTCTATCCCAAGTACGTGATAGCAATAAGTATTTTTTTTTTTAATATTACTTAGTACTAAAAAAGTTGGCATTCCAACATAACCTAACCCCAATATTGCAATTTTTTCTTTTGATTTATTTTTAATTTTCATTTTTTTATTTTTAATAATATTTGATTACCAAAGTTATATTTTTGTAGAACTTTTTTATAATCTTTTTTTAAATTTAAGAATATTTTTAAGATTTCTTTTTCAATTTTCATTAATGTTTTATTTTTTTTTGTTATTTTTATTTTTTGTAGAAATTCTTCAAAATATTTATCTTCACCAACAAAATTTGATTTCATTGGTTTTCCATTAATATGCCAATTAAATAAGTTAATCAGGCTATATCCTTGAGCAGATTTTATATTAAATTTTTTAATCTTAATAAAATTAAGTATTTTTTTTAGGCTTTTAATTGAAAAATAATTTATAGAATTTTCATCATAGAAAAAATTCTTGTAATTTTGATTATCAATTAGATCTTTTAAAATATCATTTTTATTAGGAGTAATAATTACAATTTCACCTCCTTTTCTTAATAAACGATATAAATTTATAATATATTTTTTTGAGTTAGGTATATATTCCAGACTATAAAATAGAAAAATTTTATCAAAAATAATATTTTCACTAAGATATTTTTCAATACTTTCTTCACATCTAATTTTTAATTTTTTTCGAATAAAATGTATTTGTGTATTATTAAGTTCAACACCGTATGGTTTACAACCATATTTTTTAAGTTCATATAAAAAATACCCATATGAGCAACCTATCTCTAAAATTTTTTTTCTTTTATCGGATTTATTAATGTACTGTTTGATGTATTTTTTAGACTGAGTTTGTCCATTTTTAAATTGATCCGATATTGTTTGTATTTTAAGTCCTGCTTTTTTAAGCCTAGAAATGTCTAGTTTATTTTTTTTAAGTTTTTGATAAGGATCATGTGTAAAGAATTCATAGTCACATTTATTACAAATATGTACATAAAGTTTTTTATTAGAACGTGTAAGAATTTTCTTCTTTTTTGTTTTGCTTTTGCAAATATTACAAGACATTGTTTTACTGAATTTTATAATTAATTGGCGTTAAGCTTTTTAGTTTTAAATTTGGGTTTTTTTTGTGTATGAATTTCAAATAATCACTCATTTCAATATTTAATAATTTTTGATTTCTAAAACCATCAAACCCTGCTAAAAATATATTTTTTGCATTTCCTGCTAAGACAATACATAAAGCATATCCAATAGCTAAATTTTTGGGAAGTTCACAATATTTGTTATAATGGTGTAACTTATTTTTTTTAACAATCATTCCATAATTTTTAATATTTTTTTTAAATTTTTTTTTATTAATTATGTTTTTAAATCTGTCTAATGGTAAAATTAATTTTTTGCTTACATCTGAGTATTTTTTTAAGTCTACAATTACTCTTGTTTCATGACATGCAACATAATAATCAATAAATTTTTTTTCTAAATATTTATTTATATTTAACGAAATTACCTTACATTTATTTTTTTTAATAAAGCTTAAAATTTTTTCTTTTTTTGTTTGTACACTCTTACCTTGGCCAAGTATCAAAACATTTTGTTTATTGCACCAATCTTTTGCATTCCAATTATTTTTAAGGGTTGTGTTTTCATTTATTAAAAGTTTAAGTGTACTAGGGTTATATGCGCTACTTTTAGTTTTTGATAACTCATCAATTATTTCGATGACTTCATTATGATTGTATCTTTTGTCGACTAATAATTCCTGAATGTAGCTTGGATGAATATTTTTTTTCGCTGAGAGATGGTAGTAAATAGATTTTCCCCATCCATATTTAATTTTGAGACTTTTAAAAATTTCTTCTGCTAAATAATAAATGGGTTTTGGATTATATTTGGTAATATAATTTTCTGTAACAAAGCTAATTAATTCCTCAGTAGAAACGTTACCCGCTCCTCTTCCCATTCCTTGAATTGTTGAGTCAATCCATTTTGCTCCGTTCTTAATTGCTGCTATGCAATTTTGAAGTGAAAGACCACAATTATCATGTGCGTGAAAGCCGAAGTTTTTATACCAATTTTTTTTAATAATCTTGCAAATAGATTGCACTTTAAGAGGACTTAGATTTCCAAATGAGTCTGCAAAATAAAAAACATCCACGGATTTAGTTCTTTTTAACAATTTTAAAATTTTGATTAAATTTTTTTCTTTTATTTTATCAATTTGCATTAAGTTTACTGCTATTTCGTACCCCAATTTTTTTAAATAAATTATTCTTGGAATTATTTTTTCAATGTCTTTCGCATGAGTTGCGATACGAATGAGGGAAATTTTAGTTTTTCTTTTATTTAAAAAAAACTTATTAATTTGGTTTTTGTAATTTAATTCATTATTAAAATCCGAACTATTTATCATAATTCCAATTTTAAGATTTTTTTTAAATGGTAAACTTTTTATCAAGTTTTCATTAGAGTTAGCAAATACACCATAATTATTTTTATTCAAAAATCTAAATCCAACTTCAACTACATCAATATTAGATCGATTAATATTTGATATATATTCGCTTATTATTCTTTTTGGAAAATTCCAATTGTTGTAATACCCTCCATCTCTGAGAGTGCAATCTAATATTTTAAGACTAATTTTTTTTTTCATTTAACCAGTTATTAAACTTTTTAATCCCGTTTTTAAGAGATGTTTTAGTTTTAAATTTAAGATCTTTCTTAATTTTACCCATATCAGAGTAACAGCCCATAAAGTCTCCAGGAGTTCCTTTAAGTTCTTCAATAACTAATTTCTTATTTAAAACTTTTGAAATTACTTGAAAAAGTTTTTTTAATGATGTTTTGCTGCCTGTTCCTAAATTATAAATTTTATTAAAATTTTTTTTATCTTTGGCTACTCTCATCCAAGCGTCTGTAACATCATCGATATAAATAAAATCTCTAAACCTTTTGAGACTTCCTTTTACTTGTATTTTCGACTGATATTTAGCCATATTTAAGAAAATGCTAATCATTCCAAGAAAGGTGTTCTTCGGGTCCTGCCCTGGTCCATAAATGTTAAACATTCTTAAAATATTCCATTTAATATTTTGATGAGTTGCATATACCTTTAAATAATTTTCAGCAGATAGTTTTGAATTTGCATAAAGAGATTTTGGAATGCACAATGAATTTTCTTTCAATTTTGGTATTTTAGTATTTTCTTGATAAACATTAAAAGTGGAAGCAAAAATTATCTTTTTAATTTTTTTTTTTTTAGAGAAATCGATAATATTAATCATACCTTCAATATTTTTTTTCATATCATCCAGAGGTTTTTGAAAAGACATTGCACCTGAAGGTTGACCTGCACAATGCAATAATATTGAATTATTTTTAATCTTTATTTTTGATAAAGATTTTTGAGATAATATATTTGCTTTTATAAATTTTATTTTAGATTTTTGTTCAGTTATTTTATTAATTGAATTTTTCTTTATATCAATTATCGTTACATTGTGGTTTTCTTTATAAAATTTTTCAGCTAACTTGGAACCCAGAAAACCAGTTCCACCGGTTATTACAATATTCATATTCTTTTAGCTTTCTTAATTATTTTAAGTAATTTATTCATCGTATTTTTAAATCCGCAAGTAACTAATATGCATGAAGAAAGTTCATTAACATAATTTGATTTTGTATAAATTTTATTTTTATTGAGGCTTTTAACAATTTTATCCTTTAATAAATTTTTTTTAAAATTTATAAGTAAAAAATTTGCTTGACCTCCATACACTTCGAAGTTCAATTTTTGTAATTCTTTTTTTAAAAAATCTCTACCCTTGTTAATTCTTGTTATATAACTGTTAATATAATTTGAGTTTTTTATGAAAAATTTTACCACATGATCTGTTAAGAAATTACTTTCATACGATAATCTGTAAGCATCTAAAATTTTAATTATTTTTTCTTTACCAACAATATAGCCAAATCTTACAGATGGTATGCCAAAAGTTTTAGATAAAGTTCTTAGGATTAAAATATTGTCAAAACTTTTATATAAATTGATTGCAGATTTACAACCAAACATATGATAAGCCTCGTCAACTACTAGAAGAATTTTTTTCTTTCTACATTCGATGCAAATTTTTTTTATTTGATTTGGGCTTAAATTATCCTCGATTGGTTGGTTAGGGTTTGGTATGAATAATATTCTAATCCCTGAATTTTTAATTACCTTAAATAATTTTTTTTGATCTAACTTAAATTTTTTATAACCTATACGGATTAATTTGGTATTAAAAACCTTGCAATACACTTCATACATTGCATATGTTGGACTCAAAACTGCAATTTTTTCATTTTGATCAGTAAAAATTTCAAAAATACTCTTTATGCTCCCATCTATTCCAGATGAGATTTGAATATTTTTTTCAGGAACTTTTATGTATTTAGACAAAACTTTGTAAGTTTCTGATTGATCTGGATATTTACCTAAATCATACTCTTTAGCTGTTTTAAAAATTTTGGAAAGCATATTCCTATCGAAATTTTCTACTCTTTCATTTCGGTTTAATCTTATTCCATTGATTAAATCTCTGTTTTCTGGAATTCTAATTCTTTTAACTAAGCTGATCTTTTTCTTTTCAAAAATAAAATTTTTCATAAAATATAGGATTAATAATTACTTACTTGAATTTTTAATATTTTCAAAATAATTAGTCCAATTACCTGTGTCTCTCCAGTCTTTTTCATTTATTGGAAAAATACCAATTTTTTTTCTTTTGATTAATAAATTCTTGATAACTAAATCCATTCCAAAATTATTTTTTTTTGGAAGGTTTTTTAATAATGATGGCTTACAAACATAAAATCCGGTATTAGCAACATAATTTTTATTTGGTTTTTCTACCATATTTTTAAGAATTCCTTTTTTTTCGTCTATTTCACAAACTCCAAAAGGAATATTTATGTTTTTAACAGCTGCAACTAATGTCATTACATTATTATTATCTTTATGGAATGAGAGAAGCTGGTTAACATCAAAATTGAATAAGCAGTCACAATTAATAATAAATAAATCATCCTCGACATTTTCTATGTTTTTTAAAGCTCCAGCTGAACCAAGCTTTGTACTTTCTTCTATAATACTAATATTGTAAATTGAGCTTAATTCATTTAAATACGACTTTAATATTTTATCTTTTTTATTAATCGAAATAATAAATTTTGAAAAATTTTTGGACTTAAATAAATTCATTATATGAATAATTGCTGGTTTATTTTTAATTGGTATTAAAGGCTTTGGTAAAAAAGATGTAAATGGGAGCAATCTCTTTCCTTCACCGCCGGCCATTATAAGTGTTGAGTTATTCTTATTATTTTTATTAATTTTATTTGGTGAATAAAAATCAAAAAGAGTAAAATATTTTTTTGGTCTTTTTTTATTATCAAGTACTGGCAAAAGAGGAATTTTAAAATTTGTAAGTAATTCTCTCGCTTTTTTAGAGGAATAATTTTTTTCGAAAATAAACTTGCTTTTTTTATTATAAATATTTTTAATATTTTTATTAAAGTTTTTGTTTTTTAAAATATCTCGTCTAATATCTCCATCGGATATAGTTCCTAGAAATTTTTTTTTATTATCAATTACTATTAAACATTTATTCCCGCTTTTACTTAATTTTTTTAAACTTTGTATAATTGTTGCTTCTGGTTTTATAAATATTGAAGTAATAGTTTTTTTCATAATTTTATTAATAGTTAGTTTACTTTATTTGAATTGACTAAGTCTCTAAAGTTTTCATTTTCTTCAACAAGATTTTTAAAAGGACCAAAACCCTCAATTTTACCTTTATTTAAAAAAACTATTTTATCAAACCTTTTAATTACATCTAAGTTATGTGCAATCATTACTATTGTAATTTTTTTATCTAACTTTTGTAAAGAACTTAGAATTTCATTTTCAGTCAATGCATCCAAGGCGTTTGTTGCTTCATCAAATACCAGTAACTCTGGGTTAAAATATAAAGCTCTAGCAATAGCTAGCCTCTGTTGCTGACCACCAGATAACTTTATACCTCTTTCTCCGATTTTAGTATTTTCTTTATCACTAAGATTGTTTACTGTATCTCTAAGCATAGATAAATTGATAGAATTATCTATTTTTTCTTTATTAATTAAATCTTTTTCCTCTCCAAATGCAATATTTTCTTGTATTGATTTGTCAGATAAAAAAACTGTTTGAGGCACAAAGCCTAAAACTTTTTGCCAATTACTTAAATTGTTTTTTGTAATTTTTTTTCCATCAACTATAATTTCACCCAGATCTTGACGAATTAAACCAATTAAAACATGTATTAAGGTAGTTTTTCCAGAACCGCTTAATCCTGTTACAGCTATTTTATCACCTTTTGAAATTTTTAAATTTAGTTCATTAATTACTGGCATTTTATTTGACTCATATTTGAAAGATAAATTTTTTATCTCAATTGATTTAAAGTTATAAAACTTTTCTTCTTTTTCAGGTTTAGCTATTTTTTCTTCATCTAAAATCTTTTTTGCTGCGATTAAGTCTCCTTCAATTTGTTTGTATGCAGAAATGTGATTTTTTAGTGTTACAGTATGAACATAAATCTGCTGAAGAGCAGGTATTATTTTGTAAGCACAAATAACAAAAAAAGATAAACTGAACAATATTTCATTAACAGAATAATCAACTTTTTGGCTAAAGAAAATTACAAGAACTATTATTATTGTGAAAGTAAGTCCTTCTATAAAAAATTTAGGCGATCTAGCAATTAGATCTCGTATAACTATGATTCTAACAAAAGATAGGTATATTTTTTTAAAATTTTCCCTAAAGTAAGAAAATTTATTAAGCAATTTTGTTTCTTTAATTCCCCCAAAGCCTTCTTGCAATATCTGAAATTTATTTTTTGTTATATTTGTCTCTTCTTCTCCTAAAAATTTAAGCTTCTTTTTAAAAGTTACATAGACTAAAAGATAAATTGCTGAAAAAACTGAACATGTTATTAACGTAATTACTGGCTTAAAAATAGCTAATCCTACTAATAGTGGTACAAGGAAAAAAAGCTTTGAGGTTATTATTAAACAAGGTCCTAGAACAAATAAAGTTACTCTTTTAACAAGTTCTATAATTTTGTTTAAGAGTTTAGATGATGTGGAGTCGATATGAAATAAATAATCCCTTTTTAGATAAAAATTAAATAACCTACTCTCAATTTCTCCTCCAGTTTTAAATGAAAAATTAGCAGACGAATATATAGTTAACATCCCAAAAAAAGAACTTAATAATAGAAATATGATGGTTATAATCCCTCTTTGAGTTATGTCTTCCGAGTCTAAAGGCATATTAATTTTTTCAAAGATTTTAGTGATCAAACTATAATAATTTGGATTATCACTCATTATAAAAAAATTTACAAAATCCAACAAAACCACGATGCTAGCTATTTCTAAAAAACTTGTGCTTATCATTAAAAATAATAAGAAAAAAAATGAATTTTTTTGTTCTTTATTAAGAATATTAAAAATTGATTTAATTTTATTTAACATTTTTTTTTATAATTTTTTCTACTTTTTTAATATCTTTTAAAACATCAACTGCGTATGATTTTGTTTTTAAGCGTATCATTTTTACTTTTTTACCAAGTTCTAAAAATCTTATTATTTCAATATCTTCATATTTTTCGAGCTTATTTTTGCTTTTTACTTTTTGAAAGATAGCCAATTCTTTTTTATTAAAAGCATAGATGCAAACCTGTTTTAAATATTTTATTTTTTCTTTTGATTTTTCTTTAGAAAAAGGAATTGGAGATCTTGAAATATATAGTAATTCATTATTTTTATTAATAACTACCTTTGGAATATTTTTATTATTTTCATTTTCATCATGATTTAATTTTGTAAATCCACATATTATATGGTTTTTATATTTTTTTTTTGCTTTTATAATTTTTTGTACATCTTTATAACTTACTAATGGTTCATCACCCTGAACGTTAATATAAGTATTTGCCTTAATTTTATTAGCTACCTGAGCAACTCTATCAGTTCCAGTTAAACATTTGTCTGATGTCATTATTGCCTCGTAATTATTTTTCTTTACTAAAGAAAATATTTTTTTGTTATCTGTAGCTGTAATTAATTTTGTTTCTTTTGAAATTAATTTCTTACATGCGTGCAAAACCCATAAAATTAATTCTTTGTTTAAAATTTTTTTTAATGGTTTTCCCGGTAATCTAGATGATTTATATCTTGAAGGTATAACAATTAAAGTTTTCATTTTTCATAGCTCCGCACTTACCGATAAGTCAGTTGTGAGTTTATATACATTTTTTTTATAAAGCTGAATAATTAAAATTACTTTTATCTGAGATTGAAATTTTAATGTCTCCAACAAAAACTTTTATTTTATTTTTTTCTTTTTCTATTAAATTAAAAATTTGATTTATAAATGCACCATTTAAAAAAGTGCCCTTATAATTGATTGATTTTTTAAAAAAAGTATTTTTAATATACCCTTCGCTATCTTCATGTGATTTGCAAAAATTGATAAAATTTATGATTTTTTTCTTTTTACAAGTTTCTAAATATAAAAATTTTTTAAGTCCTTTAATAAATTTTAAATCAAAAATAAAATTTTTATTTTTATTAAATTCTTCACTATAGCAAAATAAATAACTACCTAATAAAAACTTTGATTTTTTGTAATTCTTTGACTTAATTTTTGGACAATAAAACTCTATGTCCAAGAATTTTTTCTTCATCTCTTGTTTAAACAAATTTATATTATTTGCTGAAATTACTATCCACATCTTTATTTTTCTTAGTGTTTTCTACTTCTTGTTTTAACTCATCGTATTCTTGGAGTTTTCTTTTCATAAAATTTATTGTCAGTTGAGTCTTTTCTGTAATACCCTTTGGAGTGAGTAAGTATAAATATTGAGACTTATTTTGATGTTTCTTAAAATTTTTAATTTTAACTAGGCCTTTTTCTTTCAATTCATTTAAAATATAATTTAATTTACCTACACTTATTTCCAGATTTGAAGCTAATTCCCTTTGACTTGCTGATGGTTTTTTATTCAGCATTCTTAAAAGCTCAAATTTTTCTTGATTTATTTTCATTACATCATTATGTTCAGTATTTGAACAAAGTCAACAAAAATTGTTCAATATTTGAACGCTTTTTATGTACTGTAGAAATCTTATTAATAAACAAAAAATAATAATAATGGATGGTTTGTCTGGTGCGGGTAAACGTTTGCTTGGTAGTTTATTAGCTGGAATTCCAAAGATAGATCAGTATGTATTGAGTCATTACATGGACCAAACAGTCTCTCTATTTGCGTCTGGTAAAATAGATTTTGAGACTGCAGTTTATCTCTTAAGAACAAATCATAATCTTATGTATTATGACAATGCAATATTAAGACACGCAAACTTTAGAAAAAGCGATTTAACCTCAGTCACTAAACATCCTAGGTATAAATACATTAAACAAAGAATGATGCCAAATGACACGAAGATTTATCAAAAATTTAAAAATAAGATTGTAATGCAATATTGTACACACTTTACATCTAATTTTTGTGAACCGTATTTTGCTGCTTTCAAAAGACAGTTAATATTTATTAAATTAGTTAGATCCCCCACAAATTTAGAAATGATTAACAAATTAGCTTTCTGGTCAATAAAATGGGAGCAGCCGAAATGTCGTGATGGTTATATTAAATTTTATGATAAAAAATATAAAAAAAACTACCCACACTTTATGAAAAGTAAATTATATGAATATTTAAAAGCCAATAAATATGAGCGAGCAATACTTATGATGGGGTGGATGTACCAGAAAAAGCAATTAAATAACTTTACCAATGAAAAGAAATATGGTTCAAAAATAATAGTATTGCCATTTGAAAATTTAGCGTCTGAACCAAAAAAATATATGAAATTAATTTCAAAAAATATTGGCAGTAAATTAGATAAAACGTTTTTATCTACATTTAAAGAACAGAGAGTGCCTAGAGCAATTAATTTAAAATCTGATGAAAAAAATACATTAAAATTTTTGAAAAATAAGATTCAAAAAAAATATTTTTTAAAATTAGTTAAGTTGAATGAATTTTACAAACGTGATGTACTTAAAAAATTTTAAAGATGAAATAGTTTAGATTTGTAAGTCAATGCTTATAAAAGGTTTTTACATAAATTTATGTATCAGCAATATTAAGTTTAAATAGCAAGATTCATTAAATATATCGGGTTTACATATTATATTTAATAAAATATTATAATATCATGACACAAAAAAATGATAAAAATTTTAAATATTCAAAATTTAAAGACCCTTTTAACTATATTATCATACATGATTTATTAGATATAGGTTATTTAAAAAAACTAGACAATTATTTTGATAAAGTTCCAAAGACACTTTATGTAAAAGAATCTGTACCTCAATCAGTTATAAATAAGTTAGATATTCATAAATTAAAAGAAGATGATCAACTAGAAGTAAATTGTGTTTCTAATTTTTCAGAAAATAATAAATCCCTAAAAAATTCGAAAATGCAAAAAATTAAGTTAGAAAAAAAACCAAATGGTCAACAAGGAATAAATCGTCTTTTTGTAGATATAAATAATATAAGTTTATTTCCAGAAATTGAACCGCTAAAAAATAAACTTGTTTCAAAGAAGTTTACTCAATTTCTTAGCAATGAACTAAGTCAGGATATAAGCAAAACTAGACTTAAGATAGAATTATTAAGAAATAACAAAGGCCACTTTTTAATACCTCATGAAGATTGTGTCGAAAAAGTAATTTCTTGTTTAATTTATATTAATTTTAATGGACAGCCAAAAGACTCGGGAACAGATATATATTCTCTTAAAAAAAAGGGGGAATATGAAAAAGTTACAATGAAGAGAGATTTTAATTCTTTTGAAAAAATTAAATCTATACCTTTTATCAATAATAGTTGTTTTCTTTTTAATTCACAAAAAAATTCTTGGCATGGGCTTGATCCGAATAAGGAATTTACAGATCGAAGAGTTATTCAATTAAATTGGGTAAGTGAAGAATTTTCATCATATAAAGATTGTTTCCCTCTTGAGGTGTAATCAAAGATTAACAAAGTTAATTAATAAATTTCTTGTTCTAAAAATTTTAAAAAATGAAAAAACATACATATTGTTCTTTACCTAGTAACCTAATTATATAATGAAAAATACCGGTATTATAATTCAAGCAAGAACTGGATCTAAAAGATTTCCAAATAAAGTTTTAAGTAAAATTGGTGAAAGAAATTTGATTGAGCACGTTATTTTTCAAATAAAGAAAACTAAATTTAAAAAAAAAATTATTATATCTACATCCAATAAGATTGCCGATAAAAGTATATCTAAAATTGCAAAATCAAATAATTGTTTAGTGTTCAGAGGTTCTGAAAAGAATGTTTTAAAAAGATTTTTTTTTACCGCAAAAAAATTTAAATTGGATAACATTATTAGAATCTCCGCGGACTCCCCTTTTATTGATCCAAAAATTATAGAAAAAGCTCATGAAATCTTTAAATTTAAAAATTTTGATTATATTTCTAATGTAATAAATCCCTCTTATCCAAAAGGTATGAGTGTTGAAATATTTAATTACGATTGTTTGAGAAAAACTTTTAAGCATGCATCATCAGCATCTCACAAAGAACATGTCACAAAATATATGTATAAAAAAAATAGTTTTTTTAAAATAAAGAACTTTAGATTAAAAAAATCATTAAGAATGTTTAAATTTTCAGTTGATACAAAAAAAGAATTAAATTTTTTGAAATCTATTTATGATAATTTAAAAAAGAAAAAAATTGAGAAATCTTTCACCTTGAAAGATTTAATTAGCTCAGCAGTAGAATTTAAAAAAAATTAGTAATTAGTTTTTTCATTTTCAATACAAAGTTGGCAGACCTTATTTGGAGAATTGTTTTTAAATTCATCCCTGATTTTATTCATTTGTAGACCATCCCAAATTTCTTTTACAGTGTTGTTATGTATATTCCCTATTGGTAAATTTCTACCTACGGTATTGCAGCATGGTCCCACTGTGCCGTCTGAATGAATTGTGATTTGCCCCCAGGGTTGATTACAATTATATTTTTTTAATTTCTTTTCATTTGCACTATCAACACTGTCATCAAATTCTTTATAAAAATCTATCGAACTTTCTTTTTGTATTTCTACACTATCAACTATGTTCTCCCATTTTTTTATAAAAGCATCTATTTCATGTTGATTAGTTTTTAAAGCTACAAATGAAACTCTTACTAGTGGTATTTTTTTTCCTAAAGAGTTTCTTAACTTCATAAAATTTTTCACATTGTTTTCAATTTGCTCTATTCGATTAGTATTTATAATTTTTTTATTTACAGGAATTCTGACCTTGTCGTAGGTATCATTAGTTACCGCATCTATTGATATAAATAATCTTGTCAAACTACTTTTTAAAATAATATTGCTATTTTTTTCATTAAGTAAGGTTCCGTTGGTAAATAAGAACTGATCCATTATTTCCGAATCTTCTGCCAATCTTAAAATATCTGGATAATTTTTATGTAATAATGTTTCTGACGTACTAAGCAGTAAAGCGTCTAACTTTTCTTTTTTAAATTCTGAGAATAGTTTTTTCAAAACACCCAAGTCTAAAGTACTTTTTTTAGTATCGTTTCTATACCCTTGGAAACACATAACACATTCTAAATTACATCTATTAACTAATTCTAAAATTAGAGAAACTGGAAAAGAAGGCAATTTTTCATGACCACTATCATTTAGATAATTTTCATATTTTTTTCTATATTCTAAAAATCTCTTCCCAAATTTAGGATAAAGATGATCGTATAATATTTTCTCTGTATCAAGTTTGGAAATTTTTTTTCCTACACTTTTTGATAGAAGAACTTTATTTTTTTCAGTTTTAATATTATTTTCTAATTTCATTGACCTTTACTTTATACCACTTGTAATATTGCTCGAAACCTTTTTCTAATTTAAATTTTGAATTATAATTTATTCTTTTTTTTGCTTTATATGTTGATAAAGTACCCCTTTTAGGGACTAATTTATCCCATGGTAAATATTTAATTTTTTGATTTTTAAATTTTTTTATAATTAATTTTCTTAAGTCATTTATTGATCTACCCATTCCGAATGTTAAATTAAATATTTGATTTTTTGATTTATTTTTATTAATAATAATTTGTTTAACACCCCTACAAAGATCTCCAATATAAGTAAAGTCGAGCTTCTCTGCACCGTTACCTTTGATTGTAATTTTTTTTCCTTGAAACGCATTCTCTAAAAAAACTTGAATGACTCTATTGCTAATACACCTTTCTCCATATAGTGCAGAAGGTCTAACAATTGTATAATTTAATGAAAATACATTTGAATATGATTTGATTAATTGTTCAGCAGAAAACTTCAAACTAGCATATATCCCAATCGGATTACATTCATCATTTTCAGTAACTAAACTTTTCTTAAAATTTCCATAAACCATACTAGATGAAAAATAAATTAATTGGACTTTTTTAATATATTTAATCGCTTCCAAAGTATTAAATAAGGTTCGGAAACTATTTTCAAATGCAGCATCAGGGTTTGCATTAGATCGATTGTCATGTGAAACGGCAGCCAAATGAATTACAAAATCTGGATTGTATTTTTGAACCGCTTTGACAAAAATTTTTTTATTAACAACATTAATCTTTTTTAATTTAATTTTATTTTTTTTTAATAAACTCAACCTTTCATTTAAAAATGACAAATAAAGTTTTTTCTTAAAACTGTCTTTTACTGATTTTTTTACATATCCAAAGTTATTAACTTCTAAATTATCAATTGTAAAAACATCGTAAGAATTTTTTTTTAAATAAATTGCTAAATTATGCCCTATAAATCCTGCCCCACCTACAATTAAAATTTTTTTTTTCATTATCTTATATATTTAATTTTTATTTTCTTTTCTTTTGAAATTGCTTGATCTGCAAATACACAAGCTGAAATCAAATTTAATTCATTATAAATATTTTTTGAATAATTTTTTTTATTTTTAATATTTTCAAAAAAATCTGGCAATAAACAAGCTTTCCCATCATAAAGATTTTTGTTAAATTTTATTTGTTTTGGACTATAAGGATCTCTATTATTATAAATTCTCGCACCCATATCATCATAAATAAAAGATTTCTTTGTTCCAAAAACCTTTATTACATGTTGATGTTTATGTACGCAACCAAAATTAGCACTTATTTTTCCAATTGCTCCACTCTTAAAATAAAAAGTACTTTGAACAAAATCCTTAAAATGAAATTTATTTCTTGCAGTTACTATTTTATTTGAAGAACTATAAACAAACGACGGCAAAGACTGAAGAAATCTTAACATTAGATCCACCATATGAATACCACCTCCCAACATGACACTGTAAGAATTGTCTTTTCCTCGCCAACCATTTAAAATTTTATTTAATCTTCCGTACAAATAATCTCCTTCAAAATAATAAATTTTACCAAATTCACCTTTAACAATTTGATCTATAATATTATTAAAAATATTTACTTGTCTTAAAACTAAATTTGAGCTCAAAAACGACTTAAATTTATTTTTTTTTATTAATTTTATAATTTTTTTTATTTCTGAAAAAGATCTACAAAGAGGTTTCTCAACAAAAATATGGGAGGCTTTGTAATATTTTAAAATATTTTTATAATGATCCTTGTCGTAATTGCTAATCGATACAATTTTTTTTCCTTTTAAATTTCTGAATTTTTTTAATTTAGGATCTATTACTATCTTTTTACTTTTGACAGTCTTTATTTTTTTAATATCAGATATAAATATTTTTTTAATTACTTTATTATTCAGATAATACTTTAAATGTTCACTTCCAGTGTTGCCTAGCCCGATTAAACCAACATTAAATTTATTTTCACTTTTATCTTTTTGATTACTCATTTTTACCCGATGATTTGTTTAATTTGTTGTGCCATATACTTTATATTTTTTTGACTAATATGAGGCGCTATTGGAAATGAAATAGAATTATAGGCAATTCTACAAGAGTTTTTAAAACTACTACTGCTGTAATTATATTTATTTTTATAAAAATTTAATAATGGAACAGGGTGAGGATAATAAATACTTGGTTGAATTCCTTTTTTTTTCAATTCAAGTATAGCTTTGTTTCGAAATAATTTATTTTTATTATTTAATATTATTGTTAGACAGTAATAACTTGAAGAATAATTTTTATTAGAATCTGACTCTAAAATTTTAAAATTTTTAAAATCTTTAATTTTTGATTTAAAATCGTTATAATTTTTTTTTCTAATCTTTATTTTATTATTAATTTTCTGTAGTTCGTGAATTCCAATAGCAGATTCAATTTCACTCATTCGATAATTTAAACCAAAATTATTTACATTATAATTTCCTGGAATTTTCCTTTTATTGGGAGAGGCAATATCATAACCAAAAGATTTCATAGACTTAACTAATTCAAATTCATTTCTATTTTTTAAAATAATTGCCCCACCTTCTCCAGTTGTTATTATTTTTACTGGATGAAATGAAAAAGCTCCTGCATCTCCAAAGGTTCCACTAAATTTATTTCCTATTTTAGATCCTATAGATAAAGCTGTGTCTTCAATAACTTTTAGATTATTTTTTTTTGCTATCTTATTTATTTTCAGCATATCCGCTGGTTTGCCAAGAAAATGTGTCACACAAATGCACTTGGTTTTCTTATTTATTTTTTTATTAATTTGTTCTATGTCAATGTTTCCAGTTTTCAGTTCACAATCAATAAAAATTGGTTTTGCGCCACATGCTTCTACTGCATGTGCAGTTGCAACATGAGTCTGGGCGGACATTAAAACTTCATCATTTTTTTTTAAACCAATGCTCATGTAATATAAGTGCAATGATGCTGTACAAGATGCTGTACTTAGTAGAAAATTATTCTTTAAATTAAAATATTTTGTTAATTGTTTTTCAAATTTCTCTGTAAAATCACCATGAACAAATACTCCTTTATCTATAATTTTTTTTATTTTAAAAATAACTTTTTTGTCAACCGAAGGTCTTGCAAATTTTATCATTTAAATTTTGATTATTTTTTTTAGGTTTTGATCTGCAAAAATTCCTCTTGTATCAAATATCACTTTTGATTTTTTTAAAAGGTATTTTTTGTTTAAATTGCTATGAGCAGTACATAAAATCGTATAGTCATAATTTGAAACTGATTTTATTGGTTTTGAATAAATTAACTTTTTGTTAATCAAAACTTTGTTTACTTTATCGTCATGGTAATCAACTGTATTATTGTGCTCAGAAAGTTTTTTATATATTTTTATCGATGGTGACTCTCTTGTATCGTTAACATCTTGTTTATATGCCATGCCAATTATTATAATCTTTCTTCTTACTCTTTTATTTTTAATTTTTTTATTATGATTAAAAATTTGTTCCAAAACCCAATCTGAAATTTTTATATTAGTTCTTCTTGCTAGATCTATAAAATTTGCTTTAGTTCCTTTTTTTTTTGCAATCCAGTTTATAAAGACGGGGTCAATTGGAATGCAGTGCCCTCCAACACCTGGCCCTGGGTGAAATGCACTAAAACCAAAAGGCTTTGATTCAGATGTTTTTAAAACTTCATGAATATTTAAATTAAGCTTATTACAAATGATCTTTAACTCGTTAACTAAACCAATATTAACAGACCTGTATGAATTTTCTAAAAGTTTTGACATTTCTGCTATTTCAATGCTTTTGGCTAAAAATAGTTTTTTAAATATTTTATTATATAAAAATTTTATTTTTGCGATAGAATTTTTATCAAAACCACTGATTACTTTAGTGGTGTTGTGTAAAAAAAATTTAAATTTCTTTTTGTTAGTTTGGCCAGGACTTATTCTTTCTGATGAGTAACATAAAAAAAAGTTTTTGCCTAAAGTAAATTTTCTATTTAGATAACTTGAAAAAATATCTCTTGTAGCGCCCGGGTAGACTGTGCTTTCTAATATTATTGTTTGATTTTTTTTCAAATATTTTCTAGTCCTATTAAAAGCATTCTTTAATATTGACATATCTGGTGCATTTTGATTCTTGAGCGGCGTTGGTAAACAAAATATTATATAGTCAACTTTCTTAATATTTTTAATTTCTTCCATTGAGAAAATTTGATTTTTTTTAATTATCTTTAAGCTTGTGTTAGATAAATCTGAAATATATGAAATGTTTTCTTTTATAGATCTGACTTTTGTATAATCAACATCAAATCCAAAACAATCAATTTTTTTTTTTGAAAAAAGATGTAGAATTGGTAAACCTACATAGCCTAACCCGATTATACCAACAGAAATTTTTTTTGACAAAAATTAAATCTCCTTAATTTTTTTTGCTATGATAAAAAGTGTACCAGAAGATTTTTCTTCATCAAAAATTTTTTGAAAATCATTATATCTTTTAACCAAAATTGAAATTAATTTTGAATTTTCCGTATCTTTGTTCATCAAAGTTAAATAATTCATTATCATATATAAATCTAATCCATATACCCATCTGAAAATAGGTTTGAATCCATTCTTATTCAAGAAATAATGTAAGCTCTTTAATGTGAATGAGCTTCTTTGTGCTGCACTTAAATGTCTAATAGATTCGTTTGGAAATAATCTTATCATATCATGGGTAACCGATTCATAGTTGGGTACATCTATCATTAATATACCATTTTTATTAATCTTCTTGTTGACCATTGATAGCTCTTTATCTGGATCATTTATCACATCAAAATATCCTGTTGCGCTCACTACATCGAACATAACTTTTTTATCAATAGCATTAATAAATCCTTCTAGGTCTGACCTAAAAACATTTAATTTTTTTTTTTTGGCTAAGTTTATATCTCTTTGATTTAAATCAAAACCATATCCTTTGACTCCTTTACTTCTACTTTTTATTGAATGTAAAAACTCTCCATTTCCACAGCCAAGATCCAACCAGTTAAAATTTTTTTTCTTTTTTGAAAACTTTAAAATTTTTTCAACTTTAGGTAAGCTTAAAAATTTACTTCTGTACTTTTGTTGTCCTCGACTCGAATGAACTGCAATTACATCACCTTTTTTTTTCCAAAATTTTGCTAAAAAATCATTCGTATAAGAATATTTTCTCATTACATGACTGCATTTTGTGCATTGTATGTATTCAATTGATAAAACTGAAGTTGCAAATTTGAATTTTGTGTTATTGCAAACAACACAGTTTCTAGTTAATTTTTTATCTTTACTTTTGGCCTTTAGAAAACTCTTAGATACAATTTTAGAAATGTTATTTTGGTTGTGAAAACTCTTGTAATTTATTCCCTTAAGAAGAGTTATGTCACAAGTCTTGCTAATAGTTGTTTTAATATTTTTCATTTTACCTTTCATACTTTGGAACCCCTTAAATTACAAGCAATTCAATGTTCATTATTTGAACATATTATAATTGACATTGTTCAAAGAATGAACAATAGTCATTATTTTGAAAAAAACAACAGTTAATTAAATAAAAATTGAAATCTTTAAATTCGACCAAAAAGGTAAACAAAAATAAAATCAATAAAATTTTGATTTTTTTTAACAATTTTCGTGGATTAGATTTATCTAATTTTTTACTCAAAAAAAATTATAAGATATTTAATATTGTAACTCGAAAGTTTTTAAATAGAAAGATTTTACCTAATTTAAAAAAAAACTTTCGTTTTATTAAGAATTTAAAGAGTAAAAAGTTAGTAAAATTTATTAAAAAAGAAAAATTTGATTTAATAATATCTGCTGGTTTTCCTCATTTATTTAAAGAAGAATATTTCAAACTAGCGCCTCATGGTATTATAAACCTTCACGCAGGTAGATTGCCTAAATATAGGGGTGGTTCGCCATTAGTGTGGCAAGTTCTAAACAATGAAAAACAAATTGGTTTATCGATAATTAAAATAAATAAAAAAATTGATAGTGGAAAAATAATTTCAAGTTCAAGTTTCTTTAATAAAAAAAATTACACAATTAATGATATACAAATTAAATCTAATAAAATTTTTTGTAATCTCACTTTAGATGCAATCAAAAAACTTAATAATAATAAAAAATTAAAAAATCAAAAAAAGTCAATTTCATATTTTAAACAACGTAGTAGTAAAGATGCTTTTATTGATTTTAATAAAACTAACTTAGAAATATTTAATTTAGTTAGAGCTCAAAGTTTTCCATATAAAGGAGCTTTTTTTTATAATAATAAAAAAAAATTTAGAATAATAAAATGTCTAAGAAGCAAAATTTCTCCAAATTTAAAGTATGGAACAATATTTAAATTTAAAGGTAAGAAAAAAATGTTTATAAAGTGTAAGACAAAAAGTATAATGATTGAAGATATAAAGCCAAATTTTAAAACATTAAAAAATATAAAAATTATATGAAGTTATTTGGAAAAAATTTAAATAAAGAAATTTTATATATAGCTGAAATTGGCGTTAATCATGAAGGTAGTATGAAACGATGCTTAAAATTAATTAAGGAAGCAAAAAAAGCTGGTGCAGATGTTGTGAAATTTCAGTGTTTCACTCCAGAAAAATATATTTCAACGGAAGAGCCAAAATATAAAACAATTAAAAAATTTTATTTAAACAAAAAAGAGTTCAAAAAAATAATAGATTATTGTAAAAAATTAAAAATATATTATTTATTTACTCCTGTTTCACACGACTGGATAGGATTTATAAAAAAATATTCTAAAACAATTAAAGTTGCTAGTGGTGATTTAAATTTTAATTTTTTAATAAAATCTATTGTAAAGAGCAAATTTAATATCATACTTTCAACTGGAATTTCTGAATTAAATGAAATTAAAAAAACTATCAATATAATTAAATCTAAATACAAAAATAATATCAAATCTAAATTAGTGTTAATGCACTGTGTCTCTAATTATCCCGTGCACGACTCTCAAGCTAATTTAAAAAGTATCAATTTTCTAAAAGATAAATTTAAATTAACAACTGGTTATTCAAATCATGTTATTGGTATTAATGCTTGTTTAGCCTCAATTGGTTTGGGTGCTAGAGTTTTAGAGTTTCATTTTACTGATAATAAAAATAGAAAATTTAGAGATCATCAATTATCTTTAGATAGATCAGATGTTTCTAAACTAATAAAAATGGGTAATAACTTTAATTTGCTAATTGGTAAATATGAAAAAACTTTAGACAGCCATCTCATAAAGAATAAACCAATTTTTTCTAAAGGAATTATAGCTAATAAAGACCTAAAAAAAAATCACAGGCTATCAATAGAAGATTTAAGCTACGCAAGACCAGCAAAATATTACTTTGCTAATGATATTAAAAAAGTAATAAATAAAACAATAAAAAGAGATATAAGTTTTGGGTCTCTTATAAAAAAAGCAAATTTAAAATAAATATGTGCGGTATTAGTGGCTACATTGGCCGTAAGCATTTAGAAAAATCTTTAATACAAAAAACTCTTAATGCGATGAAGAATAGAGGGCCTGACCATCAGGATTATAAACAGTTATTATTAGGAAGTAATAATTTATATTTACTTTCTTCTAGACTCAAAATTGTTGACAGAAATCAAAGGTCTAATCAACCAATGTATTACGATAATCTGACCATTGTTTTTAATGGAGAAATCTACAATATTTCTGAAATCAAAAAGATTATTTCCTCATACGGTCTTAAATTAAAAACCAAATCTGATACTGAGTTAATTCTTAAAATGTACAAAATATTTGGAACTGAATGTGTAAAATATTTTGAAGGAATGTGGGCATTTGCAATTTTTGACCACACAAAGAAAATTGTTTTTATATCAAGAGATAGATTGGGAGAGAAACCTTTGTATTTTCTTAAAGATAAAGGAAACTTTTTCTTTGGATCTGAAACTAAATTTGTAAGAATACTTTTAAATAATTACAAAGTTATAAATAAGAAAAAAATCTATCAATATTTAAAAAATGGCTATAAATCAATCGAAGCTTCAAATGAGACTTTTTTTAAAGGTATTTTTAAAGTTAAATCTGGAACTAATTTAATAATCAAAAAAAATTTAACTATTAAAGAAATTACTTATTGGGAGCCAAAAATTAATGAGAAAAAATTTTCAGAAAAAAAAAGTGCACAACTAATTAAAGAAAATTTTAAAAAAAAAATAAAGGATATCTGTGATACGGACCTGAAAATGGGATTATCTTTAAGTGGAGGGATAGACTCAAATTTTATTCTTAGCTTTTTAAAGAATAAAATGAATAAAAATATTAATACATATTCGATAATTGATTCTCAAAATGAAAAATATAATGAAGAGGATTTAATAGATCATGTTGTTAAAAAATATAAAATTCACAATAAAAAAATATACCTATCAAATAATGTTGACCGAATTCCTCAATTAAGAAAGTTAATTAATTATCAAGATAAACCAGTCTCTACGATTAGCTATTTTTTACAATCTTTGATTTATGAAAAAATGAAAAAAGATAATGTAAAAATTAGCATAACTGGGAATGGTGCTGATGAATTATTTTCAGGTTATTATCATCATTATAGTTTATTTTACAATACTCTTAAAAATAAGAGTGAGAAAAAACAATTTATTAAAGAATGGAAAGAAAATATTTATCCTTTATTAAGAAATAAAGAATACAAAAATATTTTTAAAAAAAAAATTAAAAGTCATTTCACTTTATTAGGAGATAAATTTTTAAATAAAAAAAAAATCAAACCTTATAAAGAAAAATTTTTTTCTCATAATCCTTTAAGAAATAAAATGTTAAACGAGCTTTTTTATCAAACAGTTCCTTTGGCATTAATAGATGATGACTTAAATTCAATGTTTTATTCAATTGAAAATAGATCTCCTTTTTTAAATAAAGAGTTAGTAAATTTATCTTTTCAAGTTCCATCAAAGTTTTTCATGAAAAACGCTTATAGTAAAAATCTTTTACGACTAAGTTCTAAAGAAATTTTATCAGATAAGATAAGGCTTAATAGAGAAAAAAAAGGTTTTAATGCCTCATTCTCATCGGTTTTTTCCATAAAAAATAAGAAATTTAATGATTGGTTTTTTGATAAAAATAGCAAAAGTCCAATTTACGAATTTATCAACAAAAAATTTTTTATTAAAAATTTCAATAAAAATTTAAATAAAAACTTTTCAGATATGACAACGCAAAGTTTATTTAATATTTGTAGTGCAAAAATATTTTTAGAAGAAATAAACAAATAATTGTTATTATAAATTAAATATTAACAAAACTAATTACAAATCTCCTGTTTTAAAAATTTAATGGTATCTATCTTGGTATTGTAAATGTGATCTACATTTTCAATTTTAGATAGATATTCCTCGTAGCTTAATTCTAATAAATTTAAAACTCTCTGCTCAAAATCTTCATAAGTATTACTCTTCAAAATATGAATTCCGACTCCAGGAAATTTAGTGTCATCAGAACCAGCAAAACTACAACATAAAGTTTTTTTTTT
>CERI01083329.1_pt1 | contig 39283 bp, 53 predicted proteins | sample 350261 | NCBI WGS metagenome assembly CERI01 (sample SAMEA2620979, study PRJEB7988) | marine metagenome | isolation source: saline water (ENVO:00002010), including
CTACAAGTGCTTCCTCCTGACCCTCCCCACCTCCACCAATCGCCGCCGAAAGTTCCTCGGCAGCCACGACAGGGCGGTACCCCTTGAGATCATCTACGGTGCGGACACCAAGAGCGTGGATAATGCCAAAAAGTACCGGGACATCGTGGACCCCGTGTACTTCAAGGAGGCGCTAAGAATGCACTACAACCGAAAACACCTTCGACCCGACATAACCTACTTCAACATGGGGGCCATCGGGTGCTACATGGGCCACATGGAGTTTTACAGGAAGTGCTTCGAACAAGGACTCAAGTACGCAGTGGTGTTCGAGGACAACGTGATCGTGACCAATCACAGGTTGTACGACGAGATCCAGGAAGTCATAGACACGCTGGGGGACAACTTCGAGATGTGCTTCTTTCACTGCCTGACCAGATACCCCGATGGAAAGGTCATTAAGGATATCGAGCGCGTCAAGTGGATCAGCAGCACCAAGTGCTATCTCATCAACGTGGAGAACATGCAGAGGTACTACCAGCACTTTTTCCCCATCGATAATCACGTGGACATGAAGCACGAGGACATCATCGCCAAGGGTGCCCGTGTCTTTTATAAGGATCTGAGAGACTCTATGTACATCGACAGAACCAACACGAGCACCATAGGTCACAGTGACCATCGCAAACCCAAGTACTTTTCTAAGCAGTACCCCACGGTCACCACGGATGTTTTAAAACCTGGCTATTAATCATGATACTCATTGGTATACATTCAAATTTTATGACTATGATGCTATTAAAAAATATATACACGATAATACGGATGAAAAGATAATTCGTTATTTTAATAGAATAAACCCTGAATGTTACACGTGTATAAGTGATTTTTTTAGGTACATAATAGTCTACAACGAAGGTGGAATATATATGGACGTTAAAACGAAATAAACAAACCGTTGCGCGAATGGGTTACGAATGATAAGATTCACATCGGGTTGTGGTTATGGCACGATTACTGTGAATTAGATGTATATTACGATAGTAATAATAAACCCATAAATGCTAAAAGACAGGTGCTCCAAAGCACGTTCATGTTTCCACCGCGACACCCGTTACTAAAAAACGTGATAGACGACATGTGTTCAAAATTACACTCGTCAGACAATGATATTTTAGAAGTCACGGGTCCTAATATGTACACGAAGGCTATAGCCCCTCATTTAAAGTATTATAATTATAAGATATACGAAGATGGAGATGACCTTTATAACATTCGACGGTACAAACGGTAAATATCATGAACTCATGAAAAGTAAGAAGTTGCATTGGTCTGTGAAAAATGATAATATCACTATTAAATAAATGTCAACCCTCGTGGCGACGCTCATGAACTCGAGGACTCAAGCGCACTACTTCCACCTGCGCTCGGTCACCTACGCCCAACACAAGGCGTTCCAGAAGTACTACGAACAGGTTGTCCCCCTCCTGGACGCCTACGCCGAAGCCTACCCCCGAAAGATCAGGGCAATCAAGATCAACAAGCGGTTCCTCCAGGACCCCGCCAAGGCACCCGCGTATTTCAAGAGCCTCTTGGCGCGCATGAAGAAGATGAAGCTCTCCAAGGAGCCCCACCTCAAGAACATTCAAGATGATATCGTCACGCTCATTCACAAGACACTATACCTTCTGCGTCTCGGGTGAAGCAGGACGCATCATTTTCAACACACTGCTCATCACGTGGGATGAAGAGGACTCCTCACATATTATGCTCAAGCCGTTACACACGTCCGGCTTATCATCCCTACACGGAAACAGTTTATTAAACGATTTGATGGATCCAGCGGGTATGTCGGGGCTCTCCGAGAGAAGTCGATCGTATTCCATCCGACACTTCATGACAAACTCCAAGGCATTCGGTCTGTCGTGAGGTTCCATGGACATTTCCATGTCTATGTTCCTATAAAATTTAGAGTACTGCACACACATCAGGGAGTGCGTCTCCATGAGCTTCCCACAGTTGTTAAACTTTGATATTGAGTTGATGATACCACTCACGACGTTCATGAAGGCGAAGAAATATTGAAGAAGCATGATACGCCCTTTTGTCTCAGGACTCGCGTCGGCTGAGGGGTTCAAGACAGCGAAACCCCCAACACCCGTGATGCTCGACATGATGATGGTGGGGTAGGAGAGCCAGTCATGCTGGTTCTTGAACAGAAGACGCGCGTGGTTATGAAGCCATCTGTAACCCGCGGCTTTTTGGGCCCATTTCCTTAAAAGTTTCTCTTGTTTATCCGTCCATCCATTTTTATCCGTCATAAATAATGTTTATAAAATAATATGAATAAAGAGACGGTCGTATTTACTTACGGGAGGTTTAATCCTCCACACCTCGGTCACAAATCTATGATCAAAGAGATGATGAATATGAATAAGAAGGTGGTTGTCATCGTGTCCCACAGTCAAGACAATAGAAATCCACTGTCCGTCGCGGATAAGGTGAAAATTCTGAAATCATGGTTCCCCAAGTTGGACGTGCGCGCATCGTCAAAGACCACATCCATCGCCAAGATTGCCGAAAACTTTGCCGAAAACTCGGTGATGGTCGTGGGGGAAGACCGCGCCAACGCGTTCAAGTTCATTCCCGTGAAGAAACGTCCCTTGTCACGACCCCCCGGCGCACCGTCGGCCACCGCGGCGCGTGACGCGGCAAGGATAGGTAACATCGCGACGTTCAAGAAGCTCACGGGGTACAATAATAAAAATACCCTAAGTAAGATTCGGGGGTCCGCTAAGAATGGAGTCCGCACCCGAAGAGTTTGAGGAGATAAAACTGCGTGTCGGTTTCGTTTGAAACAAAAATAATTATAAACAATAAATGAAGATACTCATAATTTTATTGACGATTCTTATTCTTCATTTATTGTGGATTGAATTACGAAGGAAACGTGGATTTGACAATACATGGGCGTACCCAGAAGGTTTCGAGGATATAAATACACAATTACACGAAGATGGATTCGTCATTATACGTCGGTGTATCAAACGTGACACAATTCAAAAGTTTAATGAAAACGTTGGAAAGACCGAGGTGAACTACAAAGGTATGTTCCCAGTTGTGCAAGACGTGAAGGCGCGTCTTCATGAAATCCTCGGGTGGGAACCCGTGATGACAAAGTACCGCGTGAGCAACCAAAATAATAAGTTCGACGCCAGTTTTCTTCACGTCGACCTCATGAATGTGTCGAGAACGAACACTGCTATACCATGTCACACGGTTCTCCTTTACGGAGACAGGGGGCGTTTACAACTCATTCCAAGGTCCCATCATAAGACACACGAGTCTATTATTCACGCGGTTTACGACCTTAAAAATACCATCACGGTTGACATCGAACCAGGTGACTTCCTCGTGTTTAACTCCTCGCTCACACATCGCGGCGTTTTCTTCAACACAGAAGACAATCGCCGTTTGTTGCAGATTTTCGAGGTGTACCCAAACAATGAGACGTTCAATAAGTTTGCGCACATGGTCGACACGAGCTATGTCAGCAAATCTCCGGTTCTGCGCGCACTTCAAAAAGTCAATGAAAAGACTGCTACACATCCTATCATCAACGAGGTGACGAATATTCTCATGTACTTCGGTTACAGACTGGGCAATCAGCCACAGTTAAACAAAGTCCCAGACAAGTACGACCCTCAATTTGCGTCAAATGAGACCAAGAGACGCCTCGAAAACATTACAGACAAGACGATGAACATCTATGTCCCCGTGGTGGATGCGTGTCCCGAAATTAATAAAAAAATTAGGAAATGTTAGATGTTATTGAAGTCCCCATTCATTAGTAGAGTGTACAGGATCTTCTTTTCGATCATGTTCTTGTTGATGAAATACAAAAACATTTGTATATATTAAATGGCGTATGTTTACACGTACGCAACTCATAGGGATAGATATTTTGATAGTCTCATGCATTCATGTGATAAAGTTAACATACGTCCAGTTGTAAAGGGTATGGGAGATAAATGGAAAGGATTCGTAGTAAGACATAACGAGTTATTACGCTTTATGAAAACATTGCGAGATGACGATATAGTTATAAATATAGATGGGTTTGACACGATTGTACTCTGCCCCCTGAATGAAATTATTCAAAAATTTAAAAGCATGGATTGTAAAGCACTTTTTTCACAGACGAGTGATAATGGTAATATGTTACAAAAATATATCCAGTGGAAGCTTGGATTTCACGGGATGAAAGTGAACGCTGGAATGTTCATGGGATATGTTTCTAAAATGAAAGAAATACTCTCTAAAGTTGTAAAGAGTACGCACGCTGATGATCAGATGGTGATTAATAGTTTCGTTCACGATGACCCAGAAATAAAAATAGACACGGAATATGATATATTTTGTAATATAAGCAATCATTCTTACACAAATGTTGTCGATGGTACATTACATTATAAAGACAAAACTCCGTGTATACTTTCTGCACCCGGATGCGTAAACTTAAATGGTATACTCAGACAGTTAGACATTCAAACATCTCCGTATTCGTGTAATATCATAGGTAGAATAAGAGAATATTCCAAATATTTTATACACGAGATAATAGTTTTACTATTTGTTTTTTATATACTACTACGAAATATGAAAAGAGTACAAAAGATATTATTTGGGTAACATCATATACACTGGAACACGATTCACATCGTTTAAATGTGATAACCACATCTTTTGGTCTTTTATGTTCTGATAAATCTTTCATCTTTTTAAAACTGAACGCACGAACGATTTCCCTGACCACGAATGCAATCACATAAAATAATATGAGTGACTTGAGCGGTAGATGTAAAAAGAGGTATTGAATGATCGAAAGAAATACGAAAAATTCAAAATCACCCCAATACCGAATTGTGAATCCACTAAAGTTTATAAAAAATATTCGTAAAACTGTAGCTGCTATAGCAAACAAAAAAGCCTCGTTCATATATTATTATGAAACATTATTAGCCACCCGCCTAGCCTCCGTGTCTACCCATTCGTTATGTACATTTCCCGCGTGTGCCTTGACCCAGTGCATCTCGACGGTACTGAATTTTTCACGCAGTTCGTCGAGGCGAATCCACAGTTCCTTGTTCTTCACGGGGGTACCCCCCGCGGTCTTCCACCCCCGCTTCTTCCACCCGTGTATCCACGTGGTCATGCCCTTCATCACGTACATACTGTCGGTGTGAACAGTCACCTCCGTGATCCCGTACTCCATGCACTTTTCGAGACCCTTGACGACCGCCGTCATCTCCATGATGTTGTTGGTGGTCTCCTTGACACCCCCACTGATCTCGAAGAGCCCCCCGTACTTGGCGGCCCATCCACCCGGACCGGGATTTCCGATACAACTTCCGTCTGTATACATTTTATACAACTGAGAATTTTTATAACTTAGGTAAATTATCATATCACAATTTTTTACCTAAGTCGCATTAAATTGTATAAATTATCAACTTCAAACATGGATTGCAATATCTGTTGCGAGAACATCAACGGACGCAACAAACTCGTGACTTGCGGTTTTTGTGACTTCGGCGCATGCTCGCGATGTACCGAGCGTTACTTACTCGAAACGCACGATGACGCACACTGTATGAGTTGTCGGAAGGGATGGGACCAGGGGATTCTCAATAAACTATTAACCAAAAACTTTCTTACCAAGGAATACAGGAAACGCCGCAAGGATGTGCTTCTTGATAGGGAAAAATCATTACTACCCCGGAGCCAACCCGACGTGGATATAGAACTCGCTGACAGAGCTCGCGAGAAGCTCCGTCGTCAGTTGGTAGCCGAGAAACAAGCACTCATCCAACGAATCAAAGATATCGACAGTATCGTTGATGATATCAGATACGGACGTGATATGGAACGCGTAGAACCATCCGGTTCGGTTACCACCCGTAAGTGCCCCGTGGGTGACTGCAGGGGGTTCCTCGATCACCAGTGGAATTGTGGTATATGTGATGCGCATATTTGTAAGGACTGCAATGAACCTATATGTGAAGATCATGTATGCGATCCCGATACCGTTTCGACAATCAAGCTCATAAAGAAGGATTCTAAACCCTGCCCCAGTTGTGGTACCACAATTACCAAGATTGACGGGTGCGATCAGATGTGGTGCACTCTACCATCGTGTCATACGGCTTTCAGTTGGAAATCCGGTAAAAAGGTATTTGGGGTGATCCACAATCCACATTACATCCAATTCAGCATGGCTAATGGAACAGTTGAACGTGATCCACAAGACGTTCCGTGTGGCGGTCTACCAAACATGGGTTTGTTGTTTAGTATGGTGAGACGTTCCGTGGCTAAGGAATTTCACAACAAGTTTTCGGAACCCTTTTATGGTGTATCTCATATGACGAACGTGGAAGAACAGCGGTACAGAGTCACCGACGTGGTCAACACCAACACGGATCTACGAGTTCGCTACCTACTGAACGAGATTAGCGAAGACTGCATGGCTAAAATACTAATACAGAGGGATACCGCGCGCAAGAAGAAGAAAGCGTTTCACGACATCATAGTAATGATCACACACACCGCAGCCGATATATTTCACGTATTATTGGATAGTCTTTACAAAAAGACTGAAATATTACAACATTTGGAAGTTTTACATAATCTCAGGGAGTATGCTAACCAACAATTCGAACGCGTGGGTACTATATACAGCTGTAAGTATCCAGTGATTACATCCAATTGGGAATTTAAAAGTTTTCGCAAGTAGTGCTGAATCCTATATATCATTATACAAAATCTATAGAGATATATTGAATTTTAGTTAGTGTTTGTAATTATACATATTAAATTAATTAGAAAATGCCAGACCACCCATACCGCTCTGAATCCGAAGAACGTTGTAGTTCACCGCGAACATATTAAGAGACTTAGTAGTCGTATTACCGGCCTTGGTCTTGATAGCAATCTGCGCATTGTCGATGCGGGAGAAGTTGCAAGTACCGGTGGGCTGATGCTCCTCGGGCTTGAGGGCGAACGAGTAGGAGTAGATACCGGGAGCGGGGGAGCCGGTGTGGTGCTGGTAAGGCTGCACCTGGTTGAAGTACTTACCATCCTGCTCCTTGAAACGGTCCTGGCCGTTGAGGAGAAGCTTGAAGTTTTCGATGGGGCCGGCCGACTCCTCCGTCCAGCTCTTACCTTCGCCTGAAGCCGCACCCGAAACGAGGAGGGGTGCGCCGGAATGGGAAAACGGCATAGTCACGTTAGACGTTGTGGCGAGACCATCCGCAAGAGATAAAACGTTGCTCGTGATCATGGCGTCGGCCGACGTGAAGTTCCAAAGGTTGGCATACCCCACGGAACCCCGGTCAGCGCACCAAATAAGCTCCTTGATGGGGTGGTTGTACGACAGACGGATCTGCTTGGTGTCACCGGCATTGGCGAGCGTGTCCGTGCCGGTATGCTGGAGCTGCTCGATGAGGTACTCGTGGCCCTTCTGAGCGAAGCGGCGACGTTCCTCGGTGTCGAGGTACACGTAGTTACCGTAGACTTTGAAGGTGGAACCGTCGGTGTACGTGGAGAATTCCGAGGAAAGGTCGAAGTCGATGCGCACCTCGTGGTACTGGAGGGCGATCAGGGGGAGGGCGAGACCGGGGTTGCGGTTGAAGAAGAAGATGAGGGGGAGGTAGATGGTGCTCCCCGAAATACCCGAACCCGGCGTAGTCATCTTGCCCCACATGGACTTCTTGGCATCGTCGAGGTAAAGTTCGGAGTACAGACGCCACCAGCGCTGGTAGTGCTTGTCGATGCGCTGACCACCGATGGACAGCTCGACATCCTTGATGGCGCGCTCGGCGGCGAACGAGCAGTCAGCAACGGAACCGGACTTTTCCTTCAGATTGTCAGCCGATTTCATTTGGATGTACATGTCGGAGATGAGATCACCGTTACGAGCTATGGTCACCGAAACGCGACCGTTATTGGCGGCGGTACCGTTGACGGTCTGTTCGATATTCTCCATCGCGAAGTTTGTATGACGGCGATAGACCGCCTGGAAAAAGGTAACCTTGGGATTACCAGTCAGGTAAACGTCCTGAGCACCGTAAGCGACGAGTTGCATGAGTCCACCAGCCATTTGTATGTTTTGTACTGTATACGGAGAAAAAAAAAATAGGTCGTCGAACGCGAGGTCCAGTGCGATAAAATTCGTCAACTTTTTACTCAGTGTATTTAAATGTCCGATACCGAAGATGAAGTCTCAGCGTTGAGGGGTGATGACACCGACCAGGAAATAGATGAGTTAGATGAAGAAGTCACGGTTGAGGCCCTGTTGTCTTCAACGATGATGACTATGGAAGGTGACACTTTATGTTCTGCCCTGGTGAACATCGGTCGACAGATCGAGATGCAAAATAGAATTTTAGTCAAAATTGCGGCGAACCTCCAGAAGAGAGCTTAGAAAAATGCAACATATAATATATAATGGCGACCACACATTTTATCGATGATCAGGCGAACAGGGATGAAGCTAACAGCGCAATGTGGTCAAACCAGATTCAAACATTCGACAATGAGCAGGTTATGGAATTATTGATTCGATTGGAACGTGTTTGGAAAGTGAACGATCGTGAAAGTAGTTATGTGGCACAACGCCTAGGCTACGACAACTTCTTTTCCCAAGACGAAATCGGTGAAGACGGTTATCCCAGGGGTGCTGTGGACATAGAGAGAAAGTGTAGCATGTACATACGAATGCGTGATCGCCTGTGTGACTTGTATCATCGCGCGGAAGCTCTATCTATGTTAGACGAGGTGGATGAAAATGATATGAAGGTGTCTGTCCGTGTGAACAGACTGTTGGACCAGGTGGATGATTCTTGGCAGATTGTATTTCGCGTAGAACGAACCAACGAACGAATTAATAACCCAATGTATGTTCCAATTAACCCCGAATCAGACCCGTCTATTTTCAGGATATCCACGATTTCTAAACCCGAGGACCTTACACCATTCCAACAAGCCATCATGCAGACCCTGAAACATCTGTACACACAAAACATCCGGAGGTATAAGGGTCAGTGCTGCACGGAGATTAAGACTTCCACCGGATGTTCCACGCGAGCTTGGAAGCCCGTTATGAGCATACAGGAGTTTGTGTACAGCGTTGGGAAGAAAGAGGTTGAATTTGAATTGTGGAAGAACCTGACATCCAGGGGTACCGGCCATAAGGACGTCATCACACATCTCTCGAATTGTAACGACATGCAATTTCCCGATATCGTTAAGAACCGCCACGTGTGGTCTTTCAGCAACGGAATCTTCATAGGCAAAGTGTCTTGTGAAAATGGGTATAAATCTGAATTTTACACTTATGATTCCGTCGAGTTTAAAAATCTCGATCAGACTGTGGTGAGCTGTAAGTACTTTGATCAGGAGTTTCGTGACTATAGTCATCTGGATGATTGGTATGACATTCCCACACCACATTTTCAGGGTATCATGGATTACCAAGGTTTCGGTGATGATGTGATGCGTTGGCTGTATGTCATGGGTGGTCGCCTGTGCTTCAACGTGGGTGATCTCGACGGTTGGCAGGTTATCCCCTTCCTCAAGGGCGTAGCGCGTTCTGGAAAGTCTACCATGATCACAAAGGTATTTCGAAAGTTTTACGGTCCCGACGATGTGCGAACCCTGTCGAATAATGTGGAGAAGAAGTTTGGCCTGTCGGCAATCTATGACTCGTACATGTTCATCGCCCCCGAGGTGAAGAATGATCTTTCGTTGGAACAGGCCGAGTTTCAGTCCATCGTGAGTGGTGAGGATGTGTCGATAGCCGTCAAGTGTGAAAAGGCAAAGTCCATAGAGTGGAAGACTCCGGGTATCCTAGGTGGTAACGAGGTCCCTCAATGGAAGGATAACTCTGGGAGTATTCTCAGACGCATACTCACGTTCAATTTCGGTAAGCAAGTGAAGGATGCGGATACGACTCTGGAGACCAAGTTGGAGCAAGAGATTCCACTGATTATTCAAAAATGTGTCATGGCGTACCTCGAATACGCTCATAAATATGCCAACAGGGATATATGGAACGTAGTTCCGGAATATTTCAAGACTGTCCAGCGTCAGATTGCAATGGTGACGAGCACCCTGGAGAATTTTCTACAATCACCCAACATCAAATGCACCCCGGGTGGAACGTGCCCCAAGGCTGAGTTTGTGTCTAAGTTTAATAACTACTGTCTGGCGAACAATCTCGGAAAGCCCAAATTCAACTACGATTTTTACGCGGGTCCATTCAGTCAGAGAGATATCGTGGTGCGTCACAGCACATCTATGTACAAGGGGAAGATGCTGGCCAACCAGGAGTTTATCTTCGGTATAGAACTGTTAGATGATGATGATGAGTGTTTCGGTGCTGATTATTAAAATATCAGGCTATAATAAATGTTTAATAATTTTACGAAAAACAACAACAATAACAGGACTGTTAAGATCAACAAAAAGATGGTTGTGAATATGACACAGTTTCTCACGAATAATGAGCGGATAGAACTCAAACAGAATCTGAATAATGGAAAAAATATTGACGCGAAGATGAGTGCCATCGTGAAGCGAAAGTTGAACGCTGTTAATATGCAGAAGCTTAGAATAACACCTCTGAAGATGGGTTTTTTTAATACCATAGTGAACGGAGATTTTGATAAAAAGGAACGTCTAAATTTATTGGACATATTCAACAAAAAACCTCATTCGAAAAAAACCATACCCACTACTAACTTAGAAATTGAAATAATAAGTATTAAACTGTATCACGGGCAGTTTAAAGTAGGTGCGGAACATTCTTTATCTGGAATTTTTGGTCAGGTTGATGCTACAAAAAAGTATTTCATGGCGCAGATATCGGCCAAGGTGTACACCGGGGGTGTCAACCAGGGTATAACATTCCGTATTTATCGTAACGGAAAGATTCATTTTTCGGGTGGCATACTCGACAATAACCTCAAACAGCCCGAGCAGATTCGCAAATACATCGTGGATACCTTTACGAATCGCGAAAAATTCTTATACTCTCCCATCGTGTACAACAATACGACGGGGCAATTCGACGTGAACGGTTCGGTTAATCTCCCGGGAGTGGTGAAGGCGTTGCGCCTCAGCTCCAAGATCGACTACGAACCTGAGCTCCGCGCGGCCTTGCGCATAGAATACCTGGGAAGCTCTTTACAGTTATTCACCTCCGGTGTCGTGCAGATTCTCGGTGCGCGCAGTGCGCAGGAAATACGAGTCGCTTATGAGCGTGGTAAAGAGCTGATGACCCAGCTGTACGTAATGGGGATCGTAAAGTTATCTAATACACCGGTAAAGGGGAAGGCCAAGGCCAAGGCCAAGGCCAAGGCTCGTAACGTTACATTTAACGAGTCCGATACCGTGAAGTCAGTCTTGGAGAAACTCCAGTCCAGTGGAAAGGACAACGTCACGGTGAAGACACTCTGCACTGGACTCAAGAAGAAACCCCCGGTTAGTCCAGTGAACAACGCGATATCATACGATAATAAGAAAAACGCTGTGAAGATTGGAAAAAGGCTGTGCACCCGCTACCCCAAACCCGAGCTCGTGGCGGCCGCTAAGCGAATAGGCGTGGTTGACATCAAGGCCACCACCTCCAAGACCGAGATTTGTGAAAAAATAAAGACGCGCGTGTTCGGTGTATTCAAGGTGAAAAACAAGCCCTGTCTTGGGTACACGAGGGGGCAGTTAATACCCCTGGCGGTGACATTGGGTATCACCGTCACGGACAGTGACACCGTCGAGACGATATGTCAGAAGATGCAAAATCCCCCGTCTACGACGAATAACCTCGCACCAAAGGCCGTTCCGACGGCCGCCCTGAACAAGAGACGCCTCACCGACAGCGCCATCAGGGAAAACTTGGAGATTCTCTACGGGAAGAAATGGATGAACACCTACAAGAACGTGATGCCTTCGCTCGACGATAACGTGGCGGAGATAAAAAGGCGCGTCGATGCGCTCGACGTAAAAAAGAACAAGTCAGGGTTGCCATTCAAGAAAAACGTGAACGCCGTCAAAAAGATATCCGTGCGCGATTGGAAGTTATTTCGTAAACAGAAGCTTAATAATAAATTAATTAACAATTTTTCTAGTGAACTCAATAATCTCTTGAACGCAAATATTAAAAAAAATATAAAGCCTAATAAAACAAAGTTCCCCAAGGGTACTAAAGTGGAAGAGCTCTGATATGGAGGATCCACGTGAATGCTTTTTACGAAAATTACAAACCCACCGTGGGTTTCGAATAAGCGGGGACTACACGGAACACACCCGTGACTGCCTATTGGAAACGATGTTCTACACTATCGCAGATTACGTGTGTCATGAGAGAGCCAACGAGACGGGTATTGGTAATCTCGAGAAACAGCACTCCTTTCCCCGTGAATTTTTTGACAGTGAAGATCCACACGAATGGTTGGAGTCGAACAGGTCAAAGGATGATATTAGCCTCATAATGTTTGTACATGACCACCTAGACTATATGCAACGGGGGAAACATAAACGTATTTTGACGTTCATCGTCAACACATTACGGTACGATTTATGAGTTTGTTGGGTTCCGCAATCTGTTTGAGGTGAATGGTGTGATACGAAAAGTCGTACGCTCCGAACTCGTGCTTGATTTCGTTCGATGTCGTAAAAGCCTCTAAATTATTGGGGTTCCCCGAGCACACCGAAAGTTGTTCGATGTATAGAAGTCGGTCCTCGAGTTGCGCGAAAAGTTTCAATGAGTCTCCCGATAGACCATCGGCGCGCATCTGTTCAAACATTTCCTTGGACTTTCCTTGGGAAAGATGAAAATGCTTCGTATTGTATCCGGATATTCCCACCTGCTCACCCGACTGTCTCCAAGAGTGCCACACTATGAAAAGTGTTATAACGACGAGAAATAGGTGAATCATATATTAGTATCCAACAAATTAAATAAATCCTTAATCTTATGCACGATATTAAACATTTCATTTTTCGTATGGATGCACATGGGGTCTATAATTTCCAACTCAATTTGATACGTCGTAAGTTCCTCTGCATCCTTATCGTATGAATCACCCGTACACACAGTCATGTCAATAGAAATGTTCTTTCGGACGAATGACATTCGATTTTTCGTCTTTTTCTTATCCATCTCCAGGTTCGTGTTAGGGGGTAAGGGGTATTCCTTAGACACGCTGAACCGCACGTCGTAGGGGGCCCCGTCGATTTTATTAAAATCCTCGTTCCAAACACGTTCCTTTTGTACTATAGTCTCTTCACCCGTGGTTTCATCGACGGATTTTCGAAACCCATCATTTCTATAAAACACTTCACTGTCCGTGTTCACAATCTTCTCCCACTCGGAGTATTTTCGAAGCCCAATTAAGATTTTATCGAAGCTCGTCTTACCAACGTTTGTGTCGAACATTTTACCGTTGAATTTACCCAGGCGCATTTCGATTTCCACGTGCTGCCCCCCCTTATGCTCGCACACAATGGGCCATATCTTATCGCAGATGTATCGCACGTCCATATTAACATATACGGTTCGCGTAAAAACTTTAAATATCTTAGGTTGAATTTATACAATATGCATGGCTTCCAAAACAATGGAAATACGTGTTATTTTAATTCTGTCATCCAATGTCTGTTGCATGTAAAGAAACTAACGGACGCCGTGCTTGACGAGGCGAACGAAAGTAAATGCGCGTTCACCGTGGCCTACGGAGACCTGGCGCGATTGTACTTCGGGGAAAACGCGACGCTTAATATAGACATCCTTCCCCTCCTCAAAGAATTTCAAGTAAAGTTTCCATCGTTCCGATTCTTGCGACCCCACGACTCCCAGGAGGCTCTGTTCGGTGTGATGGAAATACTGGACCCATATATAAAGAATATTACAGGGGGTGAGAGAGAGCAGCATACCATTTGGCCGGGTGGAAAAAAGGTTATTAAAGAACCATTCAGCGTGCTCATACTGCACGGGGAAGATGGTAAGTCGGTGGATGAGTTGGTGAAAAAGTCGGAGGAGTGGCACACACTCACGGACTATAAAGACGATGACGGTAAGATTCATAACGTGGCCACCACCCGCACGGGTATCGTGAAGTTTCCCCCCGTTCTATTCGTGTCGTTCGATAAAAAGGTTCGCGTGACCGCGGGGGATATACTTGAAAAATACGAGGTCGTTGGGAGTATTATTCACGTCGGAAATCAATACGGTGGACATTACATGTCTATGATTCTACGAGAAGGTAAATGGACTCTACAAGACGATACGTCATTAACCCGTGTGGATTTTCCTATAACCCACGATCATCACGTACTCATGTACAGAATAAAAACTCTTCCAACTTGATGTCCTCGCGAATGTTCACGAGTGTTCTGTAAAATGTTCTGCGACTGTTGGGGAATGTTTTGTCATTCCTGAGTTTAATAGGCTTCCACCACATGGGTTCATCTTCTATCATGTATTGACATTCGACGATTGAATCCTCAGTCACCCACGGTGGTACCTGTTTGAGGCCGAGGATAGACTCAAATATAAGTTTTCCTCTATTTTGTACATACAAATTCCATTTATCATTTAGACGCTTCATCTGAAAATCGATCGTATTTTTAACCCTCGGTTTCCATTTGAACATAGTCTCGTGTGTCCCAGACTTGACTGGTGTATTGACGGGCGTGATCACGATTCCATCCATATCTTGTGTAACCGTGGGAAGGTAGTCGTTCATGAAAGTTTTGAAATCGGAAAGTAAATGGAACGTCTTAATTTTCAAAGTTACACAATCGTATTTTAGCACCGTGAGAAGTTTCAATAGTTTTTCGGCGTGTTCGAGACGGGCCAAAAAATCAAGTTGACCCACATAAATACCATTCGCTGCGATTACATCGTAAATCATGATAGTATCATCGTTATACAGCTCACCTTCGATAATCGTACCATAATGTTCGTACACGGACTTTCGAAAATTGAGGGGACACACAAACATGTCGAGAGCCCGGTTGACGCAAATACAAGTCTTTTTACCTTCGTACATAAATGCGATGAGCATACATCTGACGCCATCAGTTTTTTCACAAACCACGTAGGGCTGTGAGCGGAGTATATCGAAGTGTTTACGCTCTATGGATACCGGCTGACTCCCCGGGAATATTCCTTTGGTCCCCCAAATATACTCCATATAATAAATCGCGCATTTGTAAAGCGGATCATTCCGTTTTACAAAAAGACGTTGCATTATATTACGTTTTTAATTTTATTCTTTAAGTCGCTTTAACACCCGTGGAATTTATTATGTTTCCTATACACTCGTGAGAATAAGTGTGGATGAGATTGGCAGCTGTAAACGCCACGATCCTCACACCAAATTCTTTGAATTTTGCAAACATTACGTTCGACTTAGGATGAATTTTGTAAGTTCCAGTTCGTTTATCCCTAATTGATTTAAGGACTCGACCAGTCATGAGTACCCACGATTTTGCGCTCGTCGTCTTGACGGTATGAATGTTGTCCGCCACCTTGGCGATCACCTCCGTGTCGAATTCGAGACCCATCTGCCCAGGGGGCTCCGTGGAACCTTCGCGAACCTTCTTCGCGAAGGTATCCCAATTTATACCCTCCACCACACCCGGGAACACGACGGCACCGTAACCATCGTTTTTCGCGAGGACAAACTTCAAAGATTCTTCATCCACCTGAACACCGAAATCCACGAAGAATATTCTGTCGTGCGTCTTCAAGAACGCGTGGATCTTATCTGATTTTTCGTAGGGGTCGTCGTTCACAAACGCCACCTCGTTCTGTACATCGCCACTACGAATACATTCGATATTGAAACGAAGGATTGTATGAAGTGTCTTGACGTGACAAGATTGGCTGCGAGTTACGATGATAGTGGCAATTTTCATTATTGTTAAAAGACGATCCTAAGCCTTAAGCCTATGTACGAGACTACCTGTAAAAGGAAGATTCCCTACGTGACCGAGTGTTGTGTTACAATCAGCGAAAATTTTACCACCCATCTGTTGCCAGCGTCTACAAAAGGCATAATCTTCCGATAAATAACGGTGGGTGTCAGGATCTATCATACAGTCGAAGAGGGCACAATACTCCTCAAAGTCCCTGTTCTGATGATCATTTTTACACGTAAGGGTTTCCTTGTAGTGTTCGTGCATTCTCTGTAGCGCCTCACGCCTGATCATCATAAATCCCGTGGGTCCGTCGAGAACCTCCACGAAACCATTCACTACGTCTCGTCTACTTGCGCCTATGTTAACCACGAGACTGGATGAAAGCATGGCCATATCTCGATCGTCGTCAGCCTCCACCGCCTTTTTCGCTTGTTCCCACATCACAACTTTTTTGGGGTAGCACGCTACCGACACGTCGAGACCCGACCTAATAAGACGCACGACCGCATCTGGATCAAACTCGACGTCGGCGTCGATAAACATGAAAAAATCACAGTCTGTTTTTTGCATAAATCTACCCAACGATACGTTACGCGCGCGTTGTACTAGACTTTCGTTTTCGGTGGTATCTATAACGAGCTGAATCCCCTCGCGTATGAGACGGATTTGAAGTTTGATGAGACTTTGCATATACTTGGCGAGACATAATCCACCGTAACACGGAGTACTCAGAAAAAGCTTCATATGTATAACAATGTATCATACCTCTAAATAGAGTTTTACTATGTTTACTATTTTATTCAGTGTTGGTACCGACACCGAACATTTCTCACTCACCACGGTCTTCGAAACAGAAGAGTCCAATACGATGAATATTATAGCGGTGGCTACACTGTTGGGTGACTTGCTCATTAGTTCTATACACGAATCTATTTCCGAGCACATCTTATTACATCTAAATCGTTGTTCCCTCGTGATGTCGAATGAGTTGAGTAACCTCTGCATTACATCGAATGGTTTCGTAACAAAGTTTTTATCAGTCTTTTCCTCCTTGACGGTATCGGTGAAAATCTGTGTCGTCCGACTTATATCCTTGCTCTGTATACCGAACATATTCGCGATCTCCTTCGTGGTCCGGGGGGTCTGCGCGATTCGACACGCATACAATACACAATTGGCTTTGATGCCCGCGCGAACAGCTCCGCGGGTCAACTTTCCCTCGTTAAACTTTTTGTATAATGTCTTGGCATCCTTGAGTACCGCGTCGGAAAGGGTGCTACACGCCTCGTCTATATCTTTGTACGCGTGAAATAGTGAGCGATCCTTGTGATTCATAGAATTATGAAAGTTAATTTTGGCCATGCGTTTTAACTCGTAGTTCGAAGAGTATTTGGTGGATATGACCGTTCCCTTTCCCCACGCATCAGAAAACAACTCATGATTGGCTGATGGTACGGCACACCGAGAGGGATCAGACGCTTTACCATCTTCACTTATCCCACCGACCCATTCGGCCGACTCTTCTATGTACGTTTCATCGACTGTACCGCAATCGATGCAGACATTTCCTTCCCTAGTGAGAATCTTATTACCCGAACAGTAAAAGCAAAATCTATTATCAACCGACTTGGATGGTTTGTGTAAGAGAAGGTCCAATTCGGACCATATATTAGTCAGTGTGTCTTCCATTATTTTGGGATAGGTTATCTGCACTTAGGTTATAAATTTGCGAGAAATTTTTCGTCAGTTATATCCTCAATTAGGACGTATCGGTTTCTTGATAAATGCATGAAAACAGTGTCACCGTGTGGATAATGTTCACAAATACTCTCCGTCTCGATGATATACGGGGTGAACTCCAGGGCGTAGATCCTGGCGTTCGAATATGAAAAAGTTGTCTCTTCGTAGTAGTTGATCTCTATAAGATCCCCGTGGATTTTAGACACCCGGGCGAACAGTTCGTCTTCCACGTCATCGACAATGACTAGGACCTTTACGATGTCTCCTGGGAAGCACAACATACTGTTTAAAGATTCCAAACAAAAATATTTATAACTATTACCACACGATGGGTTTTGAGATTCTTTCTAAGAAGGATTGTAAATACTGTGATTACGCCGAAACCGCCTGCAAAAATTTAAAGCTTGATTATATACGAACGTATGTCACCCCCGATGTACTGAAAGAACGTTGTGGGGATAAAGCTACTGTCTACCCACAGGTTTTATTAAACGGTGTGTACATCGGTGATTACTTTGAATTTATGGAATACATAGAAGAAGCGGATGCCATATTGTTGCCCACTACAAACCGGTTCACCGTATTCCCTATAAAATACGAAAACCTATGGGCGCTATACAAGAAGGCGCAGATGTCAAACTGGACGGCCGAAGAGGTGGACGTTTCTAATGACATGAGCGATTGGGAATCCCTGAGTGATAACGAAAGACACTTCATCAAGTATATTCTAGCATTTTTCGCCGGTTCAGACGGTATAGTGTTTGAAAACATAAATAATAATTTTGCCGACGAGGTGCAAATCACCGAGGCTCGGTCATTCTATGCGTATCAATCTCATAACGAGATGGTTCACGGTGAGACGTACAGTAAACTATTGGACAAGTACATTCGCGACGAATCTGAAAAGACTAAATTATTTAATGCTATCACTACCATATCTTCCATCAAGGAAAAGGCGGAATGGTCCATGCGATGGTTCGATAAATCTCGACCTTTCGCAGAGAGACTGTTGGCTTTTGCGTGCGTGGAGGGTGTGTTTTTTTCCGGAAGTTTCTGTGCCATCTTCTGGTTGAAGAAGCGTGGACTCCTCCCCGGCCTGTGCTTCAGCAACGAACTCATAAGCAGGGACGAGGGACTTCATCTCGATTTTGCTATAGAACTTTTCAAACTGTTAAATAATAAACCACACCAGACTATCGTACACACCATTGTTAAGGAGGCCGTGGACATAGAAAAGTCTTTCATCATAGAAGCGCTCCCATGCAGTCTCATAGGCATGAACGCTGATAAAATGTCGAATTATATCGAGTACGTGTCCGACAGGCTGCTCACGCAGGCTGGGTACGACAAAATATGGAATACACCAAATCCCTTCGATTTTATGGAAAATATTTCTCTGGACGGAAAAACTAATTTTTTTGAGAAGCGCGTCGGAGATTACGGAAAGATCGACGAATCGACGACCTCCGTGACGTTCGACGAAGATTTTTAGAAATTCACGGTGTGATGACCACCTTGCGCCCGTCGCTGCACGCGCACGTGGTGGCGCCGACGGGGTCGTTGGATTTTACCAACGCTGGCCTGTCCAAGTCCTCGTTGATATCCATTGGTGCGAACATAGCACCGGTGTCCGTCATGTCGTACGTCTTTTCGGTAATACCTGGTAGTGGAGACGGAGCAAGCACCATCGGCGGTGCCGAATCTTCGGCGGTGGTGGGTTTATGGGGAAGCGCGACCTCGGTGGGCTCGTAAGTGGCGTATGATTCACTCTTCTTTATGTTCATCATTCCCCACACGATAAGCATGAAGACGATAGTGTGTACGACGAGACCCGCGGTAGTGGGACACCCGTTGGGACCAGAAATCCACGATCCTAAAATTCGACGCATCAGTCGGAACGTGTCGGGGTTGGCAACTACGAAAAACACGAGCGCCGACATGATAGAGATTAAAAGCTTTTGTTCCTGTTTCTTACCGTTGCAACCACAGCCACAATCCTTGAAAATACCCATTTTATATACTCTACCCTGAGAAAAAAACTTACTTAAAGTCGGCCCGCTAATGAAATGTATAAGAAGCAATATGGCTAACAACATTCAGCGTTATGAAAATTTCGACCCCGCCTCCGTCGTCTTCTCCAAAATGAAAAGGAACAAGAACGGTGGTAAGTCTGTATACATTAACGCACAAGGCAACAAGAAACTCTACATTCAGTTTCCTTTCATGAGATCCCCATTTGGCCTGAGTGTATTTACAGACGAGGCCACCAATAAGACATCATACTCACTAGACTTGTCGTTTGACAAGGATAACGACGGTGCCATTGATATTATGGAAAAACTCGCCGCGCTCGACGCAAAGATCGTGGAGACTGTAGCGGAAAACTCCAAGGAATGGCTCGGAAAACAGTACAATATCGAAGTGATGAAGGAAGCTCTCTACAAACCCATCATCCGCCCCGGTAAGAGTGAATACCCCTCTACAATGAAGCTCAAGATTTTGACTAAGCCAACGGGGGAATTCATTCCCGAGGCGTATGACATGTCGCGAGAAAAAATCCCCGTGGAAAATATTGAAAAGGGTCAGAAGTGTATGTGCATCGTCGACATCAACCAGATCTGGTTCATCGACAATAAATTCGGTGTCAGCATGCGTGTATCACAGATTCTTTGTGAACAGTCGGTAAGGCTTCCATCTTTCGCCTTTCAAGGTGTATCAGTTTCGGATGAAGAAAGTGAAAATGATGAGATTGACGAATAAAATATTGCCATACATATATGAATAATTTAGTGATTAATAAGTTGTTAGGTCGAGGGGAATACGGTAAAGTTTATAAGGCTAAAAATAAAAATGGTCGGGTCGTGGTAATAAAAAATTCAGATTCCAATTTAAGAACCGAGCGAAACATTGCGTTAAAATTGAGTAAATTCAACGTTCCCGTCGTGTATGGATACCGTGAGTTGTTGATTTCTGAATTTATTAATGGTATGACGTTTAAAAGTTACATCAAAAATGGACATCGAAATGATTTAAAGACTCTGGTGTATAAGGTGATCTTTAATCTCAAAAAAATTTATGAATATATTCCAACCTTCAGGCACCACGACCTTCACCTGGATAATATTATGGTTTTACCCGGTGCCAAGGTGAAGATCTTGGATTTTGGACTATCCACGATGAAGGGTATAAAAAATCCAGCGATTGGAAAATTTAACACAGATTACGGTATATTTCCAGATTCTCATCATATGTATGACTCACACTTGTTCTTGAACTCTTTATATTCAGAAGGTATTTTGAAAGATGTCATAGAACGTTTATTACCAAAAGAGTATCTAAAAGCCAATAGTCTATATGTCAAAAACTATAGACTTAAAAAAGACATCGATCACACAGAGTTACTCGCGTCATTTACGTATGACAACGTTTTGAAAGCGCTTAAATCCAGTACGAATAACATTCTCGGGGGTATCATAGGTACCGCGGCGAAGAAGAAACCACCGAAGGCTAAGAGCCCACCGAAGGCTAAGAGCCCACCGAAGGCTAAGACACGGGATGAGATCGTGCAAAAGGCTATCGCCGTTTTGGCTTTACAAAAAAAGACTCCTGAAAAGAAGAAGGAACCTCTTAAGAGGCCCGGACTCACTAAGACCAACCCCATACCCCTCACGAAGGGGCGAACCCCTAAAAAAAATAATACTTAATAATAAAGATGTTAGCGTTTTTCTTGCTCTCGGTGATTAATTTCTTGATTTTCATGCGTACAGGTAATACCCCCGTAAAGGCGGCGGTGACAGGCGGTGACTGGACTGTTTACGGTACCATGGGGTGTGGATGGACTCGTAAGCAGTTAGAATACTTGGAGGAGGCGGGTATCCCTCACACCTTCGTCGACTGCGACAAGGACGGTGCTTGCTCCGACATGGATGCGTATCCCACGATGATTAGCGTGAGTGGTGAAAAAGTTGTCGGATTCAAAAAAGTTTAAACCCCCCTGATGGCAGCTAAGCCGATGGAGAGAATTAAGGCGTCTAGGAACGTGTTTATAGGCTTTAAGACGGTGATGTGCTTAACCAACGCGTTATTCCACGTGTAACGGAGGATGAATGTAGTTAACAAGATTATCAGTATAAAGATAAGTATCTCAGTGAATGCGTCTACCGGGCGGCGAGTATTAATAACTTCTTTAATCATTTATTACATATAAACATTTTTTTTTCGGTGTTTATATTATAATGAACAAAAACCCACCCACGAATGGTTCTGAGAATATATTCACGGTAAAAAAATGGGGCGGTAAGGTTGGTATAAATAACAATAACTGCTACGCCTATGCTGTCAATGATTTTAAAGACTATAGGTCGTGGAAGTCACAGCCTGGGGAAAGGACCAACACCGACAAAACAAATCGGTACAACGGTGCAATGTGTGGGAAATTATCCAAACTCGTCGTTTCTGATAATCCCAAAAAAGTATACACCGAGAAAGCGTGTGTGAGGTGCAGGCCTGGGTTTTATAAAATTATGATGTTCATCGCCAAATGTAAAAAGAATGATTATATCTGCCAAGGAGATTTTCACTTTTACAAGCAGCATAGTAGGACGGAATATAAGGTGAAGAGAGGCGACACACACGATAGTATCGCGCAATTTTTCAAAGTTCCTATATTGCGTATAAAAAGGGCTGCTAAAATACTGAAACCGGGAAATATCATAGTATTTAAGGCTGATTTTTTCAGTCACAAAAGGGGATGGGCGACCGGTCCCCTCATGGTCGGCGCCAATAAAAAAATCATCAAGGATCCTCGTAAAATTTCGAGGGACTACCCCGGTACAAACTACGATACATATTGCAGTTCATTCTGTGTTAAGAACAAGGGGGTCAAAGTCGGTCACACTCACCCCAAAGTCCATAAGAAGGCTGTCAAGGTCAACTAAATCCTGTGGATAGAAAATTGCGTCTAAAACTTCCAGGGAAAAATTAGGGTCAGCTGTGAGTGTGTTTGACGTTTCGTTCACTATATTGTGTAGAGTTAGTTGCAGTTTAAAGACCGACCCATCGAAAATCTTACGACACACCGGACACGTGTGTTTTCCACTTTGCCTCCAGCTTTCTATGCAGTGAGAATGAAAGAGATGACCACAACGTATGGGTACGTTATTTCTCGTCGCTCTCACTGGATTGAGGCATATGGCGCAAGTTGTCATTCCTACCTCTGTAGTCTGAAAAATAATATAAACATTTTACTCAGTAAATTTTCGATAAGTTTAGAGTGGACTGACAAGCGCCACACGGATCTTCTTGGGTTTCGGGTTTCACGAGCATTTCGGGGCCCTTGCTTTGGAGAATCTTACGGAAAGAGTAGTTGTCCTCAAAATTAATTCCGTTTTGTGTCATGAGGAAATCGTTGTAAAGCATCGACGAGTTGTTTATGGTAAAACACCGTCCATCTGCCATGCCTAAACGCTGAGACATTTATAATACAACTAGAAAAAAATTTGTCTATTCGTGATTGTGTGAGTCCACGGTAAATAACCCATCGCTCTCACCGACTTTACTACGTCTACAATTTTGTATCCTGAGAAAATTTCAAAGTAATCCTTGCTCTCAACTTTCGATACACGGATTTCGGGACACGAGTTTATATGATGATTGATGATGTTATAAGCGAACGCAATCTCTTTAAGAGTCTCAGCTCCCGTTATGATAATTTTACCCGTACTAAATATACTCGACGTAATTTCTTTCATATCTTCGGCTGGCTTGAACTTTATTTTGACTGCCGAGTACCTGTCTGGTTCGAACGATACATTGAACACGTCCGGGTATCGTTCGAAATGTTCGGTCGTCTTAATCATGTTTATGTTGTAATTCAGGCTGAAGTTTGAGTTAATCATCACTACACGGAAAGAATTCACGGGTGGAACCACGTCGGCGTCAAACTTCTTCAGTATGTATTCCAGACTTGTTATAATGTGATGACAGTTGACAAGGTCGTTACACCCCGCCACCTGAATGCTTCCGTTGGGAAATAGTTTGATGGACTTTGTGCTGTAACAGTCTTGGTAAGTAAGAGTGATCTGATTATAAAAAGTGGTGGGTTTAATAGTCCACGTGATACCCCGCGCTTTTATAGTGTTTTTATGCAGAGTGACGGAGGATCTTTCGAAAAAATCTCGTATTTTATTTACATCGATGGGTTTCGAAAATGATGATACCATGGTTATCGTAGTGAGTTTTATCCACGAAGGTCTTATGTGTTCGGGAAACTTATTCCGAAAATCATCGAGCGTCAATATGTATGAGAAAGTGTTGTTGACGATGGATGAATACATTGTATTCAGCACCACCGAGAGAGTTGAGTGAATTAACTAAGATCTAATGTACTTAGGCTTAAAATATACATTTTATATAAGTGTATGCCTTGCCAAAAATGCAAAAAAAAGTGTGGAGTTCCTATAGATTGTTTGTACTGCGATGGATCTTACTGTCCCATATGCATTCATCTGGATTCCCACGATTGCCCGGGAATCCAGACATCACTTAGAGAGTAAGCTTGTATCTAAGTAAGATGCCTTCTTTCATCAAGGAAGCCCAAGTATTTACGGATCACGCGGGGAGAGAACATATTGAAATAAAATACACAAGATATATCGCCGGTGAAGGATACAAGAACTTCGCCGAGTGTTTCGATGCACGTCCAATCAGTGGGTGGATCAATATTAAGTCTAATAAGGAATCCATACGTTACGAAAAATTTTTGGATACCATGATGGAAAAGACGATCGAGACATTGAGGGCCATGGCTACGATCGAATTGGATAATGTATTGTGTGATAATAATAATATTCACTCTATAATTCGTATCATGAATTCAGTAAGAATTCTGGATCCCACTTTCACCGCGCCCTACATCAACGTGAAGTGTGGATGGCAGAAACGGTTAGTCAAGAGTTTGTGTCAATACGAGCTCCCCAAAGTCATAAAACACTGTACGGATGAAAACCGCCTAGAGCGAATGTTCAACGTATTGCGATTAATAGAATCAGAAACATGATAACAATAATGGGGAACGATATACCACACGTTCTATTTAACGTTTCCATCGCGAGGTTACTCGCGGTATTAGTAGTAGTAAAACCTCTGTCTATGTTCCTCCCTGGTATGAGGGGTCTAGATAAAGGACAATCTGATTTTTTCGGACGACACATGTCGATAGTTTTGGATCCCACCGTGATACCGTAATCGCACATGACACTCCGTTTAGACTCGAAGGGGTCATCGGATATTTGTCTAGGTAAGGGATGTCTGTCGAATTCTTGCGGCTTCCGTCTCGCCCCGGGTAATGAAATATCACGCTGAACGAACGGGTTGAAGTCGTTAATAGTATTATTGTCGTCGAGCATATGTTTACTCATTTATAACATGGCAACATAATTTTTACCTCGCATCTTCACCCCGTGTGCTTTCCACATGTCGTCGAGATCCACGTTTAGCATGTGCGCCAACTGAAACAAATAACTGAACACATCACCCATTTCCATCATCACGTCGATACCACGTTCCTTTTTAAGGTTAGACTTCCTGTACATACACTTATACTGTCTAATTGCCGACGCCAGTTCTCCAAACTCTTCTGATAGTAGAAGCCACACCGTGTCCACACCAGCCTTATCCCAGCCCTTAGATCTACAAATTTTCTCCGTCTCGCATTTGTAATAGTTCAATGTCATCTTATTCAACTATACGCCTAAAACTTTATGTTCCTATTTGATCGTTCGTTGATAATTTTATACCGTAAACACTCGTATTGGTAGGTAGTTCGGGGGGTAACAACGTGTTATCTATGTCCCTAACGTATCCCATATACTGTGCGACTCCGGATTGTATCTGTTTTAAGGCAGTCTGGATGACCACGGAATTCATAAACTTAACCTGACTGTTGATTGACGTCATGTGATTACCAGCGTTATATATGAACACCGCGCGCATGATACCGAAAAGATCGTCCCTGTTCTGATAATCTATAGCCACACCGGTGTTGTTCCGAAACTCTTGACGAATTGCGCGCTGGATGAGATTTACGTTGAATTCGGAAAAGTATAATGAATTCAGTGGAGTGGGAGTCTGCTTGATGGAACTCAAATGAAAAGAGTCACACATTTAATATATTCCAGGAAAAAAAAACTATGTGTAAAATATAAATGATAGTTGCAGCTGATTTCGACGAAGTCTATATGGTCGAGCCGTGTAAATACGAGGTTCCCGCGTGTGAGGCACCAAACTGCTTCATAGGTTCCTACCCCCCTGTATCGAAGATCGGGGAACTCGGTCCCTTTCACGTGAATACGAAATTTCTAGAACCAAATCGTTACGCAGAGACGCTCGGGAGTGTGACAGTCCGGAGTGTGGATTTTAAATGTTAATTAAAAAATAAATTGGTAATATAATCAGATGAGGGTCGTAAAGCGTTCCCGTGCTATTCAGGATGTTAAATTTGACAAGGTTACAAATAGGATTTCTAAACTGTTGTACGGGTTGTCTGAATATGTAGACGCCTCTATGATCGCCAAACAAGTATTTTCATCCATGTACGATAATATTACAACGCACGAAATAGACACGCTATCCGCAGAGATTTGTGTCGGAATGATCACGAGTGATCCCGACTATGAAATATTGGCTACCCGTATAATCGCGAGTAACATCCAAAAGACCGCACCCAAGCGATTTTCGGACGCCATGAGCGTATTGTATGAAGCTGGTATCGTGACCGAAGAAATTAAAATCATGGCGAACAAATTAGATGATGTCATAGATCCAGAAAAGGATTTCTTGTTCGGTTATTTCGGCATCAAGACACTAGAGAAGGGCTACCTCCAAAAGGTCAACGGGGTGGTCGTGGAGACCCCACAATACATGTATTTGCGTGTCGCATTAGGCATTCACGGGGAGGACGTGGCTGCCGCTCGCGAGACGTACGTCGCCATGTCCGACGGTACTTTTATTCACGCCACACCCACGTTGTTTAACGCGGGAACACACAAGCCACAGATGAGCTCTTGTCTGCTCGTGGCAACGAAATCCGACAGCATAGACGGAATTTACGATACGATCAAGGAATGTGCTCAGATTAGTAAGTGGGCCGGTGGTATAGGTTTGCACATACATGATGTTCGCGCCAATAAATCTCCCATCTTAGGTACTAACGGTCAGTCCGATGGTATCATCCCTATGTTGCGTGTGTACAACGCTACCGCTCGGTACGTAAATCAGGCTGGCCGACGCAAGGGTTCGATAGCCGTGTACATCGAGCCCTGGCACGCGGACATTATGGACTTTTTGGACATTCGCCTGAACCAGGGTGACGATGAGGTCAGGTGCCGAGACCTGTTCACGGCGCTGTGGATTCCAGACCTGTTCATGAAGCGCGTAGAGAGCGGTGGTAATTGGTCACTCTTCTGCCCTAAAAAGGCACAGGGTTTGTCGGATGTATACGGTGATGAGTTTGAAGCACTGTATGAAAAGTACGAACGCGAGGGTCTGGCCGACACCAGTGTACCTGCTATTGACATTTGGAAGTCTATCATAAAGTCACAAAGTGAGACGGGCACACCTTACATGCTATACAAGGATACATGCAATAAAAAATCAAACCAAAAGAATGTCGGTGTCATTAAGAGCTCAAATTTATGCTCAGAAATCATAGAGTATTCAGCTCCCGATGAAACAGCGGTGTGTAACCTTTCGTCAGTCTCACTCCCCAATTTTGTAAAGGATCGTACTTTCGATCACCAAAAACTTCACGACATCACCAAGATGATCACCAAAAATCTTAACCGCATCATAGACAGGAATTTTTATCCAACGGAAGCCTCCAAACGTTCCAATTTGCGCCACCGACCCATAGGTATTGGCGTGCAGGGGCTGGCCGATGTTTTCATCATGTGCAGGATGGCTTTCGGTTCGGAAGAGTCGATGGTACTCAACGCGCATATTTTTGAAACGATGTATCACGCGGGGCTCGAGGCGAGCTGTGAGTTGGCGGAGGTCGACGGAGCCTACGAGACGTTCGATGGCTCCCCGTTCAGTCAGGGGTGCCTACAGTTCGACATGTGGGAGAAACCCAAGTTAAGTGGGAGGTACGACTGGGATGCCATGCGCCGACGGGTCAAAAAGGGAGTCCGTAACAGTCTTATACTGGCTCCCATGCCCACGGCTAGCACGTCTCAAATCCTCGGTAATAACGAGTGCTTCGAACCTTACACGACGAACATATATATTAGAAGAACTCTGGCAGGGGAGTTCGTGGTGGTCAATAAGCATCTGGTGCAGGATCTTCAAAATATGGGTTTATGGTCCAAGGATATGAAGAACATCATGATCAAGTCTGGTGGGTCCATACAGAACATCAAGGAAATTCCACAAGACATCAAGGATATTTACAAAACGGTGTGGGAAATAAGTCAGAAGGTTATTATAGACATGGCGGCCGACCGAGGTGTATTCATTGATCAGAGTCAGAGCATGAATCTATTCGTGGAAAATCCCACCATGTCCAAAATTTCTTCCATGCACATGTACTCGTGGAAATCGGGACTCAAGACGGGTATGTATTACTTGAGAAGTAAAGCGAAAGCACGACCTATACAGTTTAGTCTGGATGCAGAATGCACATCCTGCTCGGCTTAAAGATTTGTATGGTTAATTATATATATAATGGCTAAATTTAATACGCTCAACGATAATTTAAAGATATCGTCATATATCGATAACAACAAAATAACGTTTAGCACTAATGACGGTAAATCAATGCGCATTCAAACCCCCCGACTGTATATGCCCTTCGGCATATCCGGATTCACACCCGAGGTAGGAAACACGAAGTGGAATATCGACTTTTCCTTGAAAGGATACGACGAGGAGGGTAACTACGTCAAGGATTTTTACGATACACTTCAGAATACTGAGGCTGCCATAGTAAACGCCGTCCAACAACAGAGTTTAGATATTTTTGGTCGTGAAATATCCATAAAGGAACTACTTCCCATGTTTAACACCAACATTAAACATTCGACAGACCACGAACCAAAGTTTCGTGTGCGTGTTGACACCACGCCACAAGGTGATATAAAGGCGTGTGTGTTCGATGGTGATAAAAATAACATTACAACGAATCTAAAAGAAAAACTATACGCGAGAAATTCAGGTGTCGCCATCGTAGAATTGAACAGCATGTATTTCTTGAATAAGAAGTTTGGTGTAACGTGGAAACTTCACCAGCTCGTCGTTTACGAACCTCAACAACTAAAGGGTTTCCAGTTTATTCTATAGATAATAACATAACGTAGATTGTTTGCGCCTCCTGTAATAGTTTACCCTTTATCAAGGTAAAACTATTAGGATCTATTTTCATCTTTATCTTAGCAATTCTAACTGATTCTCCCCATTTTTTGAGTGTCATCTTTACTTTAAATTACATTTTTTTTATAAGCTTATTGTACTTAGTGGAACCCTTTTTGGGCTGAAGCTCGAAGGAGCCTTTCTTCTTAGGTTTGAATACCTTCACCAGATGCTTCCGACCCTCGCGCTTCATACGCTCATTCGCCGCTATGACCTTATTTTTATACTTCCCACGTTCGTCGAGCCCATCTATGGTAATACCACCGGATGTGATATCAGCTTTACCGTGAAAAACTTCTTTGCGAGTACCAACAATTTTGCGAGTACCAACAGTCATTTATAGTATCAGCAGAAAATTTTTCGTATGGCATCGATGGATTTCGCATTCTTCATTGGTATCTGAGATTCAATCCTTTTATCATTAAGAACATCAGCGCTTATAATAGACTTATGACCCTGAAGTGACATCATCGCCAGATCGACACTACGAGATTTTTGTGTATCGTTATATACAAACTTTTTCACATACACATCGTTAGTCTGCCCCGACCTATGACACCTGGATATGGCCTGGAGTTCTGTGGATGGATTCCACGAGGGAGCCATAATGTACACCCGAGAAGCACACTGAATATTCAACCCCACCCCACCGCACTTGATCTGCGCTATGAGAACGCTGTTGGGCGCGGCTGCTGAAAATAATTCTATTCGCCTGTGGCGTTCATCCTTCTCAACGTTACCGTCTATACGAAACACACTGCACGCGAGTGATTTTTCTATATGATCCATCTCACCCCTATACTGACAAAACACCACCGACTTCTCGGTCGGATGTTTGTTTATATGCATAAACAGTTTATCCATTTTATGCCCACTATGTACCCACTTTTCAGGGGGGTGGTTATTCTTATTCGCCACACCGTTCAAATATAACTGAGGCCATATCATAATCTGCCGCACCCTGAGTAAACACTCTAGAATGTGCATATTCCTCGCCTCCACGGATGTTGTTGTGCGCATCACGTGCCTGATACTCTCCTGACACTCCGCAAACACGTGGTTGTATAATTTGCGTTCAGGTTCGTACATATCGATCTCTACATTATCAAAGTAGCAATAGGGAAGTTTGATATGACTATCCATCTTGGTACGCCTCATAATGTATTTATTTTTAATTTCCTTGTGCATTGCCTGAACAATCTCTTTTGAAAACCCCAAAAACTTACAGAGGTTCACGAAATCTTCCATAGAGTTAAATATGGGTGTACCGGTCACCAACCACCTGATATTGGAATGGAATGCATTCAGCCGCTTGAAAGTACGCGTCCGCCTGTTTCGAATCTCATGAGCCTCATCGAGAATGATGCGGTCCCAATGAACGTGGTCGAGAACTGATGTTTTCGGGTTCACAACACTATAAGGGCACAAAACTATATCCGATCCAATAAGGTCATTCACATCATTAGTACGTTTTGGGCCATCGTATACATGCACACACAACCCGGGTGCAAACTTATTTATTTCCTTTAACCACTGGGTAACGATGGTTTTGGGAACTACGATGAGTGTGTGATTTTTGGGATTATTTAGTACGGTGGCGATAATCTGGATCGTCTTACCCAACCCCATCTCGTCACAAAGAAAACCACCCTTGGGACCCTGTGTGATTTTTTCTTGGGTCGTCATCCATTCGACTCCTTTCACCTGGTAGGGAGAATAGAGTGTGCCTTTGAGTGTGTATTTCATTTGTCTCGACTTGACTTTATTAAGTTATTATTCTTTACTTAGGTTTGCGTTTTAGTTTTTTCATCCTAAAAAGTACTAGTGCCATATGCACGACGAGAGTGGTGGCTTCGGTCTCGATCATCGAGGTGCATATAGAGTGTAAGTGGTCTACACTGATATTGTGTGATAAATCGATAATAAAAGCTGCAGCCTTATTGACGTTATTCGTCTTGATCCGTAAAGACCGCCTGAACGCGAAACGAATCAGCCTCGCGTACATCTTTCTGTAATTGAATATTTTTAGTGAATTTCACTGGATCGTGCCAAAACGTACCCACCATTGCATCAATGTCACTTAGGTCGTAATTTTCGTCGCCTAATACAAAATCAACACCGAAAACCGCCATCGAGGGAATGTTAGTGGCCGGGTAGCGTTTACCCGTCTTTCTGGTATTGACCGAGATGGATCTCTTCTGAAGGTTGCAGTGATTACAGAGGGTTTGAAAGTCATCTATAACCTGTGTATTGACGTCCAATACCCTAGGGTCGTTGTACAAATCGTTTTTGTGATCAATTACTATATCAGAATGAGAACCACACACCACACACGCGTTATTTTTAAAAGCTTTTCGTATGTCAGCACCAATTGGTCTATTGAGTTCCATACTATTTTCACTAAATCCGTCCATCCTGAGGGTTGTTATTTTTCGATATTTTCCCCTTATAAATTTCCACTTGTAACGATTGTCATTCCATACAATTTTATTTCTCGTGTTTCCATTCGTACTCCAGGGGAGACCGGCGCGTATACATTCTTCGGTGCTCACCCACCTGCTCACGCCGAACACATTCGGTGAAAATAGTTTATCAATCAATATGAGTTTTGAGCTCATTGGTTATATTGATGTAATATTTCTCTTCAAGTTCGGAACCTATGAATCGTCTTAGGGTGTTTTTAGCTGCGAAGGCTGTGGTGCCCCCTCCTAAAAATGTATCCAACACAAGTTCACCCTCGTTGCTGTGCTTTTTTATTATTTCCTCGAATAATTTTAAATTCTTTTGTGTGGGATGTATTCTATTTTTGCCACCCTGAATGGGATACCTGTATATCCCGCTATCGTATTCACTATTAAATGTGGGTTTACCCTTTTTGACGCCCATTATGGCAATCTCACGCGCGTTCGTTAAATAGTTGACGTGGGAGTTAATGGGCTGGGGGTTCGTCTTAACCCACTCTATGAATCGGATCTGCTTAAACTTATTTTTTTCTAAGAGCTCTTTCAAGTAAGATAGCTTCCATATATCAAAAAATATGATGCATGTACCCCCATCTCTCAGTTTTTTATAGTACGAATTGATGAATTGATCTAAAATATCCATTGTAAACTCCTCGTCCCACCGCCCATAATCTGTTTGTACACTGTACTTTCTACCGTAAATGGTTCCATATTTCATATAGTTTTCCTTAGCGTTTGGTGTAGTGAGAGCTGCAGAATTACTAGCCGCGTACACAGACCACTCGGCCTCAGTCTTCGAAAGATCAACGCCGCGATCTATAGCGTTTCTAAGAGAGTTCATCCCCGTGTCGTGGGATATGATGTAAGGTGGGTCGGTAAGAATTAAATCTACCGTCCCATCATCAATCGTATCAAGAAGATCTAAACCGTCACAACACCTGATATCCATCATATAAATAATACGTATAATATCTTTAATCAATAATCTACAAACGTATCGTCATCAGAATCAGTGAAAACCTCACACGGTTGGATAACAACGTCCTTAGGCTTTCTGGGCTTTCGGGGCACCGGTGGTTCGATACCATTTTCACGATGGTATAGCACCTTGTTCCAGAACGCCTCCATCACGGGCATGTACTTAACGAACCATTCACGGTCTCTGACCACTCTGGTGACTACGAACTCTTCGGGCTTCGGCCAATTAAAGTCGGCTGATTTGTACTGAATAAAGTCACACTCCTCGAGATCCAGAACTTCCATGCACAGTTGGAGTTGGGGCATGTAATGCTGGGGGACCTCGGGTGTGATAACGCGTGACATGGGACACTTAATTTCAACGAGCTTACCAGTCTCGGTCACACCGTCGGGACTTCCCCCCAACCACGTATATTTTGGATGAGGGCATAGACCAATCTCGTGGACCACCTCTCCGTGTCTCTGCTCATAAATAATACGAGCCTCGTCCTCATATTTATTCCCGTGTTCAGTCGCGGCGTTCCCGGTAAACTTATTGTACCCACACTTTTTCAATATGAGCCCGCGCGGTGTTTCGTACTTGTTCTCGCCTATGGCCGTGGCACAATCACTAGCAGTGAGCATGTTATCACGAAGATCCAACCATTCCTGAGAACGCTGGGGTGCGTAGGTACGCTCGATGAGTCTTTTGACGCCTTCGTGCATTTTTATGAATATAAACGTGTATTGTTTAAGTTAGTGGGATAGAAGAAAAATTTAGCGGCGTTCTGTTCCGCCTGTTTTTTATTCCCGGCGAACCCCCTACCCACGCATACGTCATCAACGTACACGGACATGTAAAAAATACCGTTATCATGATTAGTCGTGTAATACACTGGAAGTTTCAACTGATTGGACTGACAGTATCGCATGAGATGATCCTTGAAGTTATCATCCACCATGATCGTATCGAGGTTCACGAAGGATGGATCCGTGTATATTCTCAAAATAAACTCCTTGGTATGTAAGAGACCTATATCCATGTATATGGCACCCACCAGGGCCTCGAACGCATCCTCGAGTATTTTGGGGTTATGGTTCCACCCGTTTCTCAACCCCTTATCATCCATTATGATCCATTTTTGAAGTCCCAATTTAGACGCGATCCCGGATAGTGTCTCCCCCCTCACTAGTTTCGTGCGAGCTTTAGTCAAAAAGCCCTCCTGTTTATGTTCAAATTTGTCATACAAGAACTTTGTGATGACAAATCCAAGAACAGAATCTCCTATGAACTCTAAGGTTTCGAAAGACCCAAGTAAACTTTCATTATTCTTAAGGGCGGATTTGTGTGTAAATGCTCTTTGGTACAAACTTACATTCGATACTTTTGTACCAACGAGGGTTTCGATAGAGACCCTATCTATCATTTATACGAGTTAAGGTTTTATTTTCTAAGTATATTAATTGTCCATAACTAAGCGGAAGGATTGTTAACCTTAATATAGTGAGGACTGAGAAACTTCTGGAGGTTCAGGTACGTTACTTGCTCACCCTCGGGGGGTTTGAGAAGATCACGAAGCTTCGAGTCGAGGACGAACATACGACCATTATCGGGATGCTTAAGACCATTGTCATTAACGTATTTGTTGATGGTACGCGTAACATTACTCCGAGAGATGAGCTGCCCCTCTGGAATACCCAGGAACTCACGGAGTTCCTCGGAAATATGCTGCTCACGGTTGAAGCCGTTGTTCTTAGCACGATTCGCAGACTTCTCACCGGTGGGGTCATCTTGGGTGGACTTGATCTTGCGAACGATCTTGGCAAGAGACTTGATCTCGTTGCGGAGGGCGGTGATTTCGGTGAGAATGGATTCAGTAGACATATTATACATTTCATACGCAGTAGACCTTTAAGTATGTTGATAATAATAATATGTTTTAGTATATTAATGGATGAAAAGAGCTATTCGAAGACTGTTATAAATAGATTCTTAAAGTCAAACTTATTTTTTAACGACCCTATACTGAAAAAGTATTACGATAACGATAACGTGAAGAAATTCAGAGACCGAGTACATCGAAAATATCCAGACAAACAGTTCACCAAACTGATATACGCCGTGACAACGGATTCGATCAGGGATATCGTGTTAGACACAGTGGGTGAATTGACAGTGTTCTTGAAATCTATGGGTGACCTGATCATCAGCGGGGGGGAAGCGTACAACATGTACATGGACTACAAGGATCGTATCATCACCACCGACATAGACGCCAAGTTTATACCGAGACTCCGTAGGGACGCGCATTTTTTCGGTAAACTACAGGCGATCAAGCTCATTGTATGGAATAAATTAGGGAAGATTGCGAAACGGTTGAATACCAGGGTTAAACAAAGGATCCAACAAAGGAAAGGTAAAATATTTAAATTTCTGGGCGTTGGCTTTAAAAGAAGTGGTCCGTATGTCACTAGAAGATACACCCTCATAAAAAAGAAAAAGGGAGGTAACACCGATAAACCATCGAAACGAAATATATTCATAGACGTGGAACTGTTCGCACTCGATGCGAATATGAGATACTTCTGTCCTTCATCGGGAAAAATTGAGAATTATACTCTCGGGGGTATTCTCGATATACCTTTAATGAGACCCGGTGAATTTGGGTACGAAGCGGCTAAGAACGCTACGCATCGGGAAATAACTTACAGGAACATGAATACCGGAAATTTAAAAGTCAGCAATAAGTTGATGGTGGCAAGCAAGAAGTTTCTCATCGAAGATATCTATCTCATGCAAAAGCTCGACCTTCGACCGGAAAAGAAAGACAAGGACCGACAGCGACTCTCCAAGTTGGCCAGACAGTTTACGAATACCGTAGAGTCGGATAATATGTTGGATACCGTGTTCAAAAAAGTTTACCCATATATCAAAAGTAATTACACCAAGAGCCCGAGTAAATCAGTTTCGCTAAGAATGAATAAAATCGCCAGGGTGAATCCCTATAAGTTTGAGGAGTTCACGACTACCCCCCTGAAGAAACGATTATCCAAACAGATCGTACACGGGATCAAAACGGTCACACCCGGCACCGAGGTATCTAGTTTTGAAAAGACGCACGGTAACCAGAGATTTAACATCGACTCACATTTATGGAAGAAAAATGATACGAACGAATACGTAAAGAACGAGTTTACCATGCGCCCCACACAACCCATGAACCTACCGAAAGATTTAGACTTAAAAGGTACCCTGTACGGGTTTAAATCAAGTAGAAACGGTTGGGTACCCAAACCACTTATCGAACGCGCAGCTCAAATACCATTCGTTGGTTTAAAGAATTGAAACGTATAACTATTATATGATTTACGATAAACCCATCAAGGGAGAAGACGGCCTCTACCACGTTCGCGCGTTCACGGATGAGCGTAAGCGATATTTCATACAGTTAAACGATGCGACCATCTTAGATTTGAACGAAGAAATAGTTTTAAACACCTCGTCGGACGAGGTGGAGGCAGTTCATGAACTGAACATCCAAAACGCGATAAATAACAGTGCCGAGTGGTTCGGAAAAAAACTCCAAGAGAAGACCCTCCGGAGCGCATACACCCGGGATAATACAATACCAGCGGAACGCATCGCGCATACTATGTTTTTTAATCATGATAAGTCCCCAACCGATTTTGAATCTCTCTCGACCGGTGAAGTATGCTCGGTCATCGTCGAATTTGCTGGACTCTGGTTCGCCAAAAAGGTTTTCGGACCTAGCTGGAAAGTAGTGCAGGTGAAGAAGCACCAGCCCGAAGAAACTTTCGACGAGACGTACCCAGATGAATTCATGTTTACAGAGTAAAAAAAAATTATATACAGTATATAAAGATGAAGATGTTTAAGAATATTTCCCCACGTCAGGTTTTTATTGCCCTCGCCGTGGTTGTCATTATCTACATGATGTGCAAGACCACCCGTCCGATGAAAAAACAATCTTCGTACTCCATCCAAGAACATATGTACGCTCCCAGCGGTGTACCCGAAACTCCGGAAACTCCCACGTCACGATGTGAGATGCGCGCGGGAACGGGCCTCGCCTCTTCTCTCCTCCCACGCGAAATGATATCCCAGGAGGATTTTGGTCAGTTTGCCCCAGAAGAAGTTCTCGCTGGACAGAACTTCCTCGATAGTCGCAACCAAATCGGTGTTCCCGAAAGCATAGGCGGCGCCCTTCGCAACGCCAATCAACAACTTCGCGCCGAACCCCCCAACCCCAAAGAACCATTCACGTGGAACAATTCCACAATCGTACCCGATTCGATGCAGCGCCCTCTTATTTAAATCACTTAAAGGAAACCCCTTTAAGTAGAATAGTATGTCTACCGACGAACTTACAGAAAACGTCTCTAAAATGGTCGAACTTAACAAGCAAATTAGAGAGGCCCGTTCGGATATTAAAGTTCTTGTAAACGCCGAAAAAGAACTTAAGTCACAAATTAAACGTCTTATGATAGATAACGGACTCGACGTCATCAATCTCAAGACGGGAAAGATTTCGGTGAAGACAAGTGTCAAAAAGAGTGGTCTTAATAAAACCACAGTCAAGGAGGGTCTTGATCAATTTTTCCAAGGTAACCGTGAGAAAACAGAAACTGCATTAAAGGTTATACTCGACAACTTACCAACGAAGGAATCTTCCATCATTTCCCTCACCGGATTGAATAAATAATGGTTTGGCAACAATACGTATGGGAGGCTACCACCGGTAATGAAATATACGTCAGCGACGAAGAAATAGAACAAGAAACACCTCCGTTATCATTCGAGGATTGGGAATTACAATACTCAGACTCTCTTCGCATGATGTGGAATACAATACGCACGCTGATGTATGACGCGCACATTACATACCGCGGTGATTTGTGTGATTTTACTATTTTTTCTTATACGTGTCACCAGCCCGAAACAGATAGAGTGTATTTTGATACAAAAGAGCTAACGGAGTGGTTTGAACCGCGACTTTTTAATATATGGAACGCCGTGATGAGAATCGTACAGGATAATGGTATCCACGAAGAAGTAATGAAAGATGCCACGTTTTACAATTTTGTTCGGTTTTCCAAGGACGTCTTGCAAGTTCAATAAAAAAATATAAACGTAATATAAAATGATCACCGCCGTTACATCTCAGAAAGTCGCCATACCCGCGGCTATTTTTCTCGCCCTCAGTCCGGGTATGTTTTTCAGGACAAACGGTAGTAAAATCTCTTACAATATGGGTACCGATAATACGACCGTGTTTTTTCATGCCCTCGTATTTTTCCTCGCGTATTCCATCGTCGCCAAGACGATTGGCCTAGCTGTCACCAAGATGGATATCCTCGTCACCACTTCACTCTTTATAGCCCTTAGCCCAGGTTTTCTATTAACAATTCCACCAGGAAACATTATGTCCGGCGACACGAGTCGCCCGGCCATCCTCACACACACCGTTGTGTTCGCCGTCGTGTTCGCTTTATTACGCAAGCAATTTCCTAATCTGTATTAATGGAATACCTCGTGTTGGGTCCAGGTGGGATGGGTGTGTTTACGATACTAGGTAGCCTTATGAAATATGAAGATGAATTGAAACATATAAAAGAAATTTCTGGGTCATCAGCTGGTGCTATACTCGCGGTAGCATTAGCTTTACAAATTCCATTACGTGAAATTCTCGATAGTATGCTAAACATAGACATCGCGAATCTCACGAAATTTAAAATTAAAAACTTCGTTTACACGTTCGGTTTCGCGAACACGACGCCCTTTAGAGAAGCTATGCTCGGGATGTGCAAGTGTGACCCCACGTTTTCAGAACTGAAAACAAAAGTATACATCTCTTCATACTGCGTAAACAGGTCCAGGACGGAATATTTTTCGGTTGACACACACCCTAACATGAAAGTGTTGGACGCGGTGTGTATGAGCATATCCGTACCCATCTTGTTCTCCGCCGCGAGGTACGATGGGATGCTATACATCGATGGATGTACGAAAGAATGTTATCCAATCCAACCGTTTGTAAATAAGAAACCCGAAAAAATAATGTGTATACGTTTGACATCGTGTGATACGTTCTTAAATGATATAACTAATATTAAAGATTATATTAAAGCCATTATCGCGATAGCTACACGGGTAGTCGACACTAACACAATACATATGGGTAAGGACATAGAGCTATTTATAGAAAATAAAGATATGTTTAACTTTACAATGACACACGACGATAAGCTCAAAATGTTACTTAAGGGTGCTATTTCATAATTTTTTTGTGACCATATAACAATATGGACGCATGTGACCCCGATACCGACACGGGTAATCTTAGGAATTTCATAAGAATTCACACGGGACAAAACCCAAAAATATCCAGGGAAAGGTTGTGTGAGATAAGTCAAAACATAAAGAACGGTAGTTTACCGTTACCCCCACTGGTACTGTCCAGAGACAAAAACTATATGATAGACAGTAAGTCACCCCTGACGCAGAAAGATTATCAGTCACTGTTCAGCTCGTCCGTGAAATCCGCGACTATGAAGCGTATAGCGCGTAAAACTGGACTCGTGGAAGTCGACAAGACTATTCAAGAATTGAAAAATGCCATCGGTCGGCGACTCATTAGTTTAAACGTTCGTGAACCAGTTCAGATTAGCACGATACGTGTATCCGCTATGTCAGGAAACCGAAACAGTGGGACCCCCAACGTGGGAGGAAACCGAAA
>CERI01081061.1_pt1 | contig 39171 bp, 35 predicted proteins | sample 350261 | NCBI WGS metagenome assembly CERI01 (sample SAMEA2620979, study PRJEB7988) | marine metagenome | isolation source: saline water (ENVO:00002010), including
AAAATTATAAATCTTTAAGTGGTGTTGAATTAAGAAAAGAGTGTACAAGTTTTATCAAAAATAATATTAAAAAAATTGATATATCGGATAATATTAACTCTTTTGATAGAAAATTTGATATAATCACAATGTTTCATGTTTTAGAACATATTCCTTACCAAATAGATACTTTAAAAGTTTTAAAATCTAAATTAAAGAGCAAAGGAAAAATTATTATAGAAGTTCCTCATGCTGAAGATTTTTTAATTTTACAAGAGGAACTAAAAGAGTTTAAAAACTTTACATTTTGGAGTGAGCATTTAATTCTTCATACATATAAATCTCTAAAATCCATTCTTTTAAAATCAGGTTTTAAAAATATTAATATTCAATATTACCAGAGATATAATTTTTCAAACCATTTAGGTTGGTTATTAAAAAGAAAACCAGGTGGTCATAACTTTTATAAAGAAATTGTAAGCGATAAATTAAATTTAACTTATTGTGAAAATCTAAAAAAATTAGGTCAAACTGATACTTTAATTGCTATAGCAGAATAACTATTATTATTTTTTAATAATTATTCATATTTTTTCTAATTATTAAAATTAACTAAAATATTTCATATTATGTTAAAGATAGTTAGATTATAAATGGATATTGGTCAGTTAATTCAAATATGTTTTGTGTTAAATATTAATTCCTCTAAATGTGATTAAAATAACAAAACAATAATTTAATGAAAATTATTAAGTCTTTAAATAGTAAAAAAAAAATAATTCTAATAGGAACTTCACCAGCGATGTTAATAGAAGCAATTCTTTTAAGATATGAGTATAAAAATGCTGAAATAGAAATACATGAAAAAAATAATTCGCCAGGTGGTTCATGGAAGACATCAATTGTTTTTCAGAAAAAATGTGTTGAAACAGGCAGTCATATTTTTGCCCCGTGGAAAAGTAGATACTTGTATAATCAGTGTTCAAATATTTTAAAAAAAAAATTTAAATTAAAACTATATTTTTTAAAACCAAAACCATTAAATATTTCAAATTACAATATTTCTAAAAATGAGTTAAGAAAAATCAAATATTATTATATCAAAGGTGGCTCAGAAAAATTATTAGACTTTTTGTTAAAAATTATAAAAAAAAATAAAATAAAAATTATTTACAACTCATTTATTAAACAAATAACATTATCTAAAAAAAAAAAAAAAATTCAATGTAACAAAATAAATTTTTTAACTGATCAAGTATATATACCTTATTACTGTAAAATTAACTCAAATTTTTTTCAAGAGAATAAAGATTATTTTTTAAAAGACTCCGCACATATTTTAGTCAGAATTTCATCCATTTATAATTTTAAAAAAAAAATTTCCTATATACAAAAAGTAAGTTTTTCAAAATTATTTGATCGCTTAAGCTATTTATCTGATATGATTAATTCAGACGATCATATTTTTTGTTTAAGATTAAGTGAGCATTACAAAAATAATTTAAAAAAAAATAAAAAATTATTAATTAATCATATAAAAAAGGATTTAATTAATTTTTTACAACCAGAAATTAAAAATAAAAATGATTTAAAAATAAAGTATAAACTAATTAAATATGAAACAAGTTATAGAAATAAGGATCAGTTAAAAAAATTAAAGGTTTTTGCTAAAAAAAATAAGATAAATTTAGTTGATACTAGTGAATTAATAAAATACATGAGCAAGAATATAAATAGATTGAAAAAACTTAGAAAATTTTAATGACTACTGTTCAAGAAAAATTATTTTTAAAAAATCAAGGTGATCAATATTTTCAAAGAAATGATATAAGACCTAATAAATATATTTTAAATGCTGTAAAATTCTTACAACCAAATTCTAATGATTATATTTTTGAGATTGGTTGTGGCTCTGGTGCTACTTTAAATACAATTAAATTAACTTATAACTCAAAAGTTTATGGGTTAGATCCATCTAAAAAAGCAACTAATTATGCAAAAAAAAATTATAAATTAAAAAATATTTATTCAGATACATTTTTAAATTTTAAATCAAAAAAAAAATTTAATATTTTAATTAATGGTGGTTTCTTATATTTGACGCCCAATAACATAATTGAAAAAACTTTAAAAAAAATAACACAATTTATTAAAGTTAATTCATACTTTATTTTTTGGGATTATGACACACCTTACAACTATACAAACGATTGGAAATACCACAAAAGTATTAAGAGTTATAAAAGAAATTATATAAATTTAATTAATAAAGTAGATAAAAAGCTATATCTTTTAAGTAAAAAACAATTTATTCTTAGTACTGGAAAAGAAGTTGAGCATTATAATAAAAAAATTAATATAGATGATATTATAACAACAATGATATTTAAAAAAATTAAATAGAGGTTTAATAGTATAGCTCATTACTTAAACCTATATTACTTTAATTATACTATCACCGGGCCAATACCTATTGATAATAAAGATGATACTAAAGTTTTGTGTGAACTCTTAAAAACTATTGTTTTATCTTGTTATTAATAAGGACAGGATTAGATTATTAAGAGGATATTAGCTAATTAATTTAAATATCTATTTCACTAAATGTGATCAAAATAACAAAAAAATAATTTCAATGAAAAAATTATTTATTTAATATTAAAAAAAGAGAAATTTTATTTCTCAATTAACTTTACTAACATTAATTATATTATTAACAAAATTTATAGGATAAATTAACGAATTTAATGCAAACTTTTAAAAAAATATTATTTCTGCTTTCTTATCAAGAGCGCAAAAGGGCAGGCTTGCTTTTGATTATGAGTATAATAATGGCATTATTAGATATGATTGGAATTGTATCTATTTTACCTTTTATAAGTGTTCTTACCAACCCTAGTCTTATTGAAACTAATATAATTTTAAACAATATGTTTAAAATTACAAATTTTTTGGGAGTTCAGGATTATAAACAATTTCTTTTTGTTCTAGGTATTTTTGTATTTTTGCTTTTAATTTTTTCAAATGCCTTCAAGGTGCTTACAAGTTATGTACAAATTCGTTTTGTTTATTTGCGAGAATATAGTATAGGTAAAAGATTAGTAGAGGGTTATTTACGGCAACCTTATAGTTGGTTTTTATCTCGTAATAGCGCTGATCTTGGAAAAACTATCCTATCAGAAGTTTCGCAGGTAGTTGGAAATGGCATGAGACCATTAATAGATCTTATTGCTAAAGGAGCAATCGCAATTTCAATTATAACTTTATTAATTATAGTCGATCCAAAACTCTCTATTATTGTCGGCTTATCATTGAGTTGTGCATATTTACTTATTTTTTATTTTGTTCGTAATTATCTTAATCAAACTGGAGAGAAAAGATTAATAAATAATGAATTAAGATTTACAATAGTGAATGAAGCTTTTGGGGCAGCAAAGGAAGTTAAAGTTGGAGGATTAGAAGAATTTTATATTAAAAGCTTCTCAAATTCTGCTGAAGCATACGCTGGTACTACTGCCTCATCACAAGTAATATCTCAATTACCACGATATATTTTAGAAGCTATTGCTTTTGGCGGTATTCTGTTGATTATTCTTTATATAATGTCTCGAACAGGCAACTTTAATAATGCCTTACCTATAATTAGTTTATATGTTTTTGCAAGTTATCGATTGATTCCTGCATTACAGCAAATTTATGCATGCTTAACTCAACTTACCTTTGTTGGTCCCTCGTTGAATAAATTGCATGATGATCTAAAAAGTCTTAAACAATATAATAAAGATTCAAATCAAGCAGGTTTAGCTTTTAATGATAAAATAATTTTAAAAGATGTTCATTATACTTATCCAAATTCATCTAGAGCAGCTTTAAAAGATATAAACTTAATCATTCCTGCAAAATCTACAGTAGGATTTGTAGGTACCACTGGTGGCGGCAAGACCACAACAATAGACATCATTTTAGGATTATTAGAACCTCAAAAAGGCACATTAGAAATCGATGGAATTGTGATAAAAAAACACAATTCGAGATCCTGGCAACAAGTAATTGGTTATGTTCCACAAAATATTTATCTTTCTGATAACACTATTGCTTCTAATATTGCTTTTGGACTAAAGCCTGATGAAATAAATCAAACACAAGTTGAAAAAGCTGCAAAAATTGCAAATTTGCATGATTTTATAATTGATGAATTGCCTAAAAAATACCAAACAAAAATTGGCGAGCGTGGAGTAAGGTTGTCAGGTGGACAATGCCAAAGAGTAGGTATTGCAAGAGCGTTATATCATAACCCAAAAGTGATAATTCTAGATGAAGCTACAAGTTCTCTAGATAATGAAACCGAAAAAGTAGTGATGGAAGCTGTAAATAATCTAAGTAAAGATATCACAATTATTTTAATCGCTCATCGTTTAAATACAGTTAAGAATTGTGATAATATCTATAAATTAGAAAAAGGCCAGCTTGTTGATCAAGGATCTTTTAATGAATTAATCAAGAATATTTAAAAACTTTACCAAACTTAAGATATTCAATAGCTGTTAATATTTAGTGTAGTTGATAACTAAGTTTAAAAAGGTAATTTGTTACATAGAATAAATTAAATAAAATAATTAAGTATAATAAAGACGTTTAAAAATAATCTAAATTTAAATAATTTAAGAAGCTATATGACATTTGATAGAGATTAATAATTTGACAAAAAGAAAACTTATATTAACTGCAGATGAGTCTACATGGCCTCAGAATTTTAAAGATCCAGTCTTTTTTTTAGGTGAGTGGTGTAAAATCTACAGTCGAAAAGAACAATGGAGACGATTAGATGCTAAGGTTGCTCCATATCATTGGGATGATCGACAGAAATTATTTAAAGATTATATATATCTTCAAAAATTATATGAAAAAGTACTGTTAGATCTATCAAATAAATTAAATCATATTCACTCAGTTAATTACTCGTTACGATACTGGAGGATACTAGTTGGTCCTTGGCTGTATGTTTTTATTTCGATACTTTATGATCGGTGGTTTATGTTAAAACAAACGATTGATAATGAGGAAATTACTGAATGTAAAATTATAAAACGTGATCTTATGTCGGTAGTACCAAATGACATGAAACATTTTACTAATTTGTGTACCGATGATGATTGGAATGAAGCGATCTATGGACAATTGTTAGAGTTGTATTGGTATGACGTGGTTAAGATTAAAAAAATACAAAAACTATTTAATAATAATATACATAAAAATGATAAAAGAGAGAATGTAATGACTACTTTTAAAACTCATATTATAAATTCGATTATACAATTATTTAATAAACTATTTTCTAAAAATAATTCTTACTTCTTTATTTCTACTTACTTGGACTTTAAAACAGATTTTAAATTACAGATGAGACTGGGGCAGCTCCCTAAACTATGGCAAAGGTTGCCTGCGCCAATTATAAAACCTGATAGTCAACAAAGACAATGGAGATTAGATGGTAAATCCAAAGATACTTTATTTGAAGATGTTGTACGTAGATTTATACCATCTCACATCCCATCAACCTACCTAGAGGGTTATAAAGAACTAGAAAAAGTGACTATTCAGACTGGTTGGCCAAAGAGACCAAAGGGTATTTTGACCTCTAATGCGTACAACTCTGATGATGTTTTTAAAAAATGGGCTGCTGGAAAAATAGAAACAGGCACTAATCTAATCATTGGCCAACATGGCGGTCATTATGGAATAGGAGGTTTCAACTTTGATGAACTCCATGAAATTAGCATTGCTGATAAATATCTTTCTTGGGGCTGGTTTGATAATTTAATACCAAAAATTCTACCAGTAGGTAATTTGAAATTTTATAACAAGAAAGTTAGTTATGACTCAAATGGAAGCGCATTAATGGTTCAAAGATGTCATTCACGCTATAGTTCTAGGATATTTGCTGCTCCTTTATCAAGCCAATTTCTAGATTACCTAGAAGATCAAAAAAAGTTTTTAGAAATTTTACCATATAAACTTCGTAAGCAGGTTTTACTTAGACTTTATCCCATTGATTATGGTTTGGATCAAAAAAGTCGCTGGAAAGATAATATGCCAGAAGTTGAGATTGAGACGGGCGAACAAAATATTTTAAAATTGATTAAAAAATCTAGGCTTTACATTTCAACATATAATGCAACAACTTATCTGGAGTCATTATACTGGAATGTACCTACAATCATATTTTGGGATCCTAAGCATTGGGAATTAAGAGAAAATGCAAAACCATACTTTGAACTTTTAAAATCAGTAGGTATTTTTCATAATTCTCCAAAGAGTGCGGCGCAACAAATGATAAAAATATGGGAGGATGTTGACACTTGGTGGAATTCTAAAGAGATACAAGATGTACGGCACAAATTTTGTGAGCAATACACTAGGGATAATGATAGTTTAATTAGAGATATAGAAAAAATACTTGTAAGCTAAATTTTCAAATATATTTTAATAAAAATTATCAAATTGAAAATTTTTTGATTCCAATACTAAAAAGAATAGATTAAATATATTAGAATAAATTAAATATTATATTAGAATAAATTAAATATTAAGAGTATTTATATATTCTATATTAAACTTTTGAAAAAAATATTCTGTCTAAAAACAAATCATGAACATGATACTTGAATATTTTATTCACTTCTTTTATAAAAAAAATTAATATTTACTAATGATAGATACTGAATTTTTTTTTAAACATCTTATTCAAAAAAATATTACTTTTTTCTCTGGTGTGCCAGATTCTTTATTAAAGAATATTTGTGCGTATATTTCAGATAACGTAAATTCTAATAATCATATAATTGCTGCTAACGAAGGAAACGCCTTAGCCCTTGGAATTGGCTATCATTTATCAAGTGGTAAATTACCACTTATATACATGCAAAATTCTGGACTTGGAAATATTGTAAATCCTTTATTATCTTTGGCAGACACTGAAGTTTATTCTATACCAATTTTACTTATGATTGGCTGGAGAGGCCAACCTGGAGAAAAAGATGAACCTCAGCATAAAAAGCAGGGAAGAGTAAATCTTCAAATGTTAGAAACTATGGAAGTACCGTATAAAATTTTATCTAAAGACACCACTAATGAAGAGGCAAAAGAAATTATTAATAAAGCAAGTACAACGGCTTTAAAAAATAATGCACCTTATGCAATTGTAGTTAAGAAAGATAGCTTTTCTCAGTATAAAATAAAAAAAGACAACATAATTAATTTGCAGCTATATAGAGAAGATGCAATTAAAATAATTGTCAAAAATTTAGATGATAAGGATATTGTAATTTCAACAACTGGTGTCACGTCAAGAGAATTATTTGAATATAGAATAGAATTAAATCAAGGCCACAATAAAGATTTTTTAACAGTTGGTGGAATGGGACACGCTAATCAAATTGCGTTAGGGATTGCTTTGCAAAAGCGAAATAGAAATATTTTTTGTCTTGATGGTGATGGAGCTGCATTAATGCACATGGGCTCAATTGCAATAAATGGGAGTATAAAATGTAGAAATTTTAGACATATAGTTTTTAATAATGGAGCTCACGACTCTGTTGGTGGACAATCTACAGTTGGTTTTAATATTGATTTTCAAAATATTGCTAAAGCAAGTGGATATGATTTAGTTTTGCACGCAAAAACAAATGAAGAAATAATCAAATGCATGGAGACTTTAAAAACATTTAATGGTACAGTATTTTTTGAGATTAAAGTTAAAAAAGGTTATCGAAAAAATTTGGGCAGACCCACAACAACGCCAAAAGAGAATAAGGAAAATTTGATGAAATTTATAAAGGAAAATGGTCATGACTAAGAAAATTTATGTTGGAATGAGCGCAGATTTAGTACACCCAGGACATATGAATGTTCTAAAAGAGGCTGCAAAATTAGGTAACGTAACAGTTGGATTGCTTACTGATAAAGCAATAGCAAGTTATAAAAGAATGCCTTTTATGTCATTTGAAAATAGAAAAGAAGTGATTGAAAATATTAAAGGAGTATCAATTGTTATTGCTCAAGAAACTTTAGACTACAGGCCTAATCTTAAGAAAGTTAAACCTGATTTTGTAGTTCATGGTGATGATTGGAGAGAAGGTGTCCAAATTCAAACAAGACAGCAAGTGATAGACACTCTTGCTGATTGGGGAGGTGAATTAATTGAAGTACCTTACACTAAAGGAATCTCATCAACACAATTAAATAAAAGTTTAAAAGAAATTGGAGTAACAGTTGAAGTAAGAAGAGTTAGTCTAAGGAGACTAATCTATGCAAAACCAATAGTTCGTATTTTAGAAGCACATAATGCTTTAAGCGCTCTAATTGCCGAAAATTTAGTAGTTAAAAGAAATGGTAATGACGTTAGTTTTGATGCTGTTTGGTCTAGTTCCTTAACAGACTCAACTGCAAAAGGTAAACCTGATATAGAAGCAATTGATGTTACCTCACGTTTAAATAGTGTAAGTGATATATTTGAAGTAACCACTAAACCTATGATGTTTGATGCAGATACTGGAGGTAAAATAGAACATTTTGAGTTTACAGTTAAGAGTTTAGAGCGTGCAGGAGTAAGTGCAGTTGTAATTGAAGATAAAATAGGGCTTAAAAAAAATTCTCTATTTGGCAATGAAGTAAAACAACAACAGGATTCCATTGAAAATTTCAGTAATAAAATTGCTTCTGGTAAAGCTGCACAACTTAGTGAAGATTTTATGATTATTGCACGTATCGAGTCTTTGATACTAGAGTCAGGTATGGAAGATGCATTAATTCGTGCTGAAAAGTATGTTAAAGCTGGTGCAGATGGAATAATGATTCATTCACGACACAAAGATCCATCTGAAATAATAGAATTTATGAACAAATTTAGAGTTAAAGATAAAAATACACCAATTGTAGTTGTGCCCACAACCTTCAATTCTGTTACAATAGAAGAATTTATTGAACTGGGCGTCAATGTTGTTGTTACAGCAAACCATATGTTGCGTGCTGCTTATCCAGCAATGTTAAAAGTTGCAAAATCTGTTTTAAAAAACGGTAGAAGCTTAGAGGCTGAACCAGACTGTATGCCTATTAAGGAAATATTAGAATTTATACCAGGCACAAAATAAATGCAAAAGGCATATATTAATCAAGGGTTATCAATATTATCTGATATTTTAAATGATAATAAAGTTAAAAATATTTTTTTGGTAGCAGGTGTTAAGGGGTATTCATCTATAAAACATCTTATAAAACCCTATTTTCAAAAAATTAATATTGAAATTTTTTTTGTATCTGACTCTAATTTTAAGACTGTAATCTCTGGGTGTGATAAACTTAAACAATGCAATTCAGATTTAATGATTGCTATTGGTGGTGGTAGAATTATTGATATAGCAAAGTTAATAAGCACAGCAGGCTTTTCAGATAATAATTATGAGAATATAATAAAAGGAAAAGAAAATTTAAAAAATAAATTTTTACCATTATTGGTAATGCCGACCACAGCTGGAACAGGTAGTGAAGCAACATGTTTTAGTGTTATGTATTTAGAAGAAAAAAAATATTCAATAGTTAGTGAACATTTGGTTCCAGATTATGTGATAGCAGATACTTCATTGGTTCAGGAAATGCCAAGTTATCTTAAGGCGTGCACTTTTTTTGATGCATTTTCTCAGGCAATAGAGTCATACTGGGCAGTAAACGCAACTGATACGAGTAGGATTTACTCTAAAAAAGCAATTCATTTAATAAAACAGAGCGTAAAAAATTATTTTAATAAAGACGACGAAAAAACTTTAAAGAGTATGGTTGAAGCAGCATATAATTCAGGAAGAGCGATAAATGAGTCTAGAACAACTCTACCACATGCTTTATCCTACTTTTTCACTATTAGACACAATATCCCTCATGGTCATGCTGTTGCTTTAACCTTAGGTTTTATTGGTAGGCTGAATAGTAAACTTGGTGATCAGAAATTGAAAACAATAATGAGAAATATTACAGATATGCTAGAGATTGATACTAAAGATTTTGAAAACTTCTGGTATGATTTAATGAAAGAGGTAAATTTGGAGGTCAAACTCTCCAATCTAAATGTTAAACATGAAGAACTAGATTTAATTATCGACTCTGTTAATTTAGAAAGAGCAAAAAATCATCCACTTTTTTTAGATAAGAAAATATTAATTAAAGAACTTAATAAAATATTTTAGTTGTATGGTGAATTATCAGGAAATAAGAAACAAAATGTATAGTGTGCAGTTAAAGCGCTGGAAGGAATTAATTAATTTTAAATCACCATATACTTTAATTAAAGCAATTTATTATATGGAAACCGCCTCACTATTTCTATTTTTAACCCAAAAAGTTATCAAGTCACCTAATTTCATTACACTGCTTTATATTTTGTGTGGAGTAATTGGAGCATTTTTTATTGCATTAAGCTCTCATGATTTCTTTTTTTACCTCGGTTTATTTATGGTTTTTACAAAGGGTACATTTGATTGGGCTGATGGACCTTTGGCTCGACGATTGAATAAAACTTCATTTTTAGGACATGCGCTTGACTGTTATGGTGCACATCTCAATGATTTAGCTTTTAGAGTAGCCTTTTTATATTACTCTCTTTTAAATTTTTCTGAGTGGATGTTTTTGTTTCCTGTATTAACTTTTGTGTTACTAGCTACCAATCTAAGATTGTACACAGATTTTCAATACACAAAAATAATAATTGATCCAGAAAAGAAAATTTACAAAAATAACAGTGTATCTAAAAATAAAAAGCAAACAAAAGGTATCCAAGTTAGCAATTTTAAGAAATGGTTTGTACGATACACATCATTTTTAGATGGAAGAGCTCGAAGTATTGATTTGATCCTTTTATTAATATTAATTAATGAAAAAATCTATTACGATTTATCAATATTTCTTTTAATCATATCAATATTAATTGTATTACGATGTATAATGTTGCATATTGCAAGTGCATATTCTACATTTAAATTTTACAACAAGGTGTAGGTCAAATTTCAAAGCAAAATATAAATGGATAAAGATTATTGGGATGATTATTACAGAGTGCATGGCAATGATAAAAGTATTATTAACCCAAGTAGCTTTGCTGAGTTTTGTTTAAATAATTTTTTTAGTCAAAAGAAATTAAATATCGTCGAACTAGGATCAGGCAATGGTAGAGACGCATTTTTTTTTGCTCGTCATGATCATAGTGTTGTTGCTATTGATCAAAGTATATCAGGCATAGATATTAAAATGCAAAAGTTGGACAATAAACTTAAATCTCTATTAAAACCGAAAGTATCAAATTTTGTTCAAGAAGATTATACTAAATATGATAATATTGATGTATTCTACTCTAGATTTACACTTCATTCGATTACAAAAAACGATGAGACAATATTATTAAAAAATATTTATAAGTCTTTAATTATTAATGGTCTATTTTGTATTGAAGTTAGAACAACTAAGGATCCATTGTATGGTAAAGGGGAAAATTATGGTGAAAATACTTATATTTTTAATAAACACAAAAGAAGATTTATTGACTCTAGTGTTTTTCGAAAACAAGTCTTATATTTAGGGTTTAGGGAATTATATTTTATTGAAGAAAACAACTTATCAATTCATAAAAATGATAATCCAGTATTAATGAGAATTATTCTTACAAAATGACATATGATAGCAAAGATCTATTTAAATTAGCTGTAAAAATTTTAACAGAAAATAATGTAAATTACTGGGTTTGCCATGGTACCTTATTAGGAATTATACGAGATAATGAAATACTTCCGTGGGACCATGATGTTGATTTTGCAGTTTGGGATGATGAATTTTCTAAAAAAGATATAATAAAAATATTTTCCAATGATGAACGGTTTAAGCAAAAAGCTGTATTAGAAAAAATGAATAGTTTGCATTTTTCTATAAAAAATAGTGAAGATAAAAGATTAGATATTAATTTTTATTCAAGAGATAAAAACAAAGCATTTATTAAATGGGCAATATTATCATCTGGTTTATTACCAAAAATTTATAATTTTTCTTTAAATTCTATAGCCTCAGATATTAGTTTAAGAAAAATTATAAAATCAAAAAATGGTATAATAATTCAATTTATTAAATTGTTAATAAGTTTTCCGCTTATTCTTATTAGGTATATTTTACCAAAAAGGCTCAAAAAGTTATTAAATAAAGATTCATTTAAAAAATATGACTTTGTTGGATATAGTTTTCCTGTAGGATTAATGAAAAACAAAAAAATAAAATTTTTAGATGTTGATATATCTGTTCCTGTTAACTCAGAAGAAGTACTAAGAAATACATATGGAGAAAACTGGAGAATACCAAAAAAAGATTATATATGGTACAAAGATGCCAAAAATATATTGCACTTAAATTAAATTATTGATTATGAAAGTGATTTTGAATCTAACATGAAAGCATTGATACTTGCTGGAGGCTTGGGATCTCGCCTCAGTGAAGAAACTGAAATTAGACCAAAGCCGATGGTTGAAGTAGGCGGAAGACCAATATTATGGCATATAATGAAAGTTTATTCTCACTACGGAATAAATGATTTCATAATTTTGCTAGGATATAAAGGGTATTACATCAAGGAATATTTTGCTAATTATTTCCTACATCAAAGCGATGTCACTATAGATATTACAAATAATAATATAGAAATGCATAATAATAGTTCCGAACCATGGAAAGTTACTTTACTTGATACTGGATTAAACACAATGACTGGGGCAAGAGTTAAAAAAGCTAAGCCATATGTGAACAATGAGACATTCATGCTAACTTATGGTGATGGTCTTGCCGATATAAATCTTAATGAAACTCTCAAATTTCACAAACATCATAATAAGATAATGACTATGACTTCAGCAAAGCCTGACAGTAGATTTGGCTTGCTCAATATTGATACTAGTGGCAAAATATTAGAGTTTAAAGAAAAACCACAAGAAAAAGACTCACGGGTTAACGCTGGGTATTTTATTTGTCAGCCCGAGATATTTGATTATATCGATGAGGGTGATGATGTAGTGTTTGAGCAAGAGCCAATTAAAAAATTAGTGAAAAATGGTCAAATTTACACTTATAAGCACAATGGCTTTTGGATGCCAATGGATACGCTAAGAGACAAAATTAAACTTAATGAACTTTACAACAGTAGAAATGCACCTTGGATGGTTTGGAAAGATTAATGTTTGCAAACGTTTATAAAGGAAAAAAAGTATTATTGACGGGTCATACTGGTTTTAAAGGAACGTGGCTTACAACATGGCTTATAAAGTTAGGAGCTAATGTGGTTGGGGTCTCTAAAGATATCCCAACTAATCCCTCAATGTTTGAGATTTTGGGTCTTTCAGATAAAATTAAACATATTGTCTCGAATATTTCTGAATTTGAAAATATTAAGAAGATTATTGTAGAAGAAAAACCAGATTTTATTTTTCATCTAGCAGCTCAAGCAATTGTATCAATTTCTTACAGCGAGCCATTAGAAACTATTTCATCTAATGTCATTGGAACATCTAACATATTAGAAGCATTGAGAATTTCAAATCATAAATGTACGGCAATTATAGTCACTAGTGATAAAGTTTACGATAATATTGAACAAATTTGGGGCTATAAAGAAAATGATCAGATAGGTGGTAAGGATATCTATAGTGGATCTAAAGGTGCTGCGGAGTTAATAATTAAATCTTTCTATCATTCTTTTTTTAAATTAAAAAATTCAAAAATAAGGCTAGCAGTTGCTAGAGCTGGCAATGTAATTGGAGGTGGAGATTGGGCAAAAGATAGAGTTGTAGTTGACGCAGTTAACGCATGGAGTAAAAATAAACCTGTTAATATAAGAAGTCCAAATGCAACACGTCCCTGGCAGCATGTATTGGAACCTTTAAGTGGATATTTAAACTTAGCTATGAAATTACATAATGATTATAATTTTAATGGAGAGGGATTTAACTTTGGTCCTCATACCGAACAAAACATAACAGTCAAAAATCTTTTATCTGAAATAAGCAAATATTGGGGATTTAATAATGTTAGTGACGCATTAAATATTAAGAATGATAATCTATTTCATGAAGCTACCTTACTTAAACTTAATTGTGAAAAATCATTTTATTTATTAAAATGGTACTCAACATTAGATTATGAAGATACTGTAAGATTTACTTCAAAATGGTATCATGCCTATTATAAAAATTTAGATAACATGGAATTAGTTACAATTAAACAAATTACAGAATATGAGAGCTTAGCTTTATCAAAGCAACTTCAATGGACGGCGTAATTTTAACACCACTAAAAAAAATATCACATCCAAATGGTGATATCTTTCACGCAATGAAAGCAAAAGATGAGAGCTTTTTGGGATTTGGAGAAGCTTATTTTTCATCTATAAACCAAAATAAAATTAAAGGTTGGAAAAAGCACACTAAAATGACCTTGAATCTAATTACTGCGATTGGTAAAATTCATTTTGTAATCCATGATAACAAAAGTTTTTTTAGTGTTGTTTTATCTAAAAATAACTACCAAAGGCTGACTATTGCTCCAGGTCTTTGGGTCGCATTTAAAGGCCTGTCCTCAGAAAATATTATTTTAAATATATCAAACATTGAGCATAATCCTAACGAGAGCATTAATCTTGACTTAAATAGTTTTCATTTTGAGTGGGATAAGATTAAATAGAAGATTATGAAAAGCAAAATTCGACTTTCTAAATCATGTTTAGATAATAAAGAAGCTAGAGTAGTTACTGATGTTATTCGAAAGAATGGATACCTTGGTATGGGTAATGAGGTATATTTATTTGAAAAAGAAATAGCCAATTATCTTAATGTTCCTGAATCATATGTTGTTTGTGTAAATTCAGGCACTGCTGCATTACACCTTGCAATACAAGCAATTTCAAATCCTCGAGATGAGGTGCTTGTTCAATCCTTAACTTACCTGTCTTCTTTTCAAGCAATATCAGCATCTAATGCTATACCTATCGCCTGTGAGGTTAATGAAAATACAGCAGGTATATCTTTACTTGATGCAAAAAAAAAATTATCAAAATTTACAAAAGTAATCATGCCTGTTCATTATGCAAGTAATCCAGATGGAATTATAGATGTTTATAAATTTGCAAAAAAAAATAAATTAAGAGTTATTGAAGATGCGGCTCATGCATTTGGTTGTAAATATAGAGGTAAAAAAATTGGATCATTTGGAGATATAATCTGTTTTAGTTTTGATGGGATAAAGAATATAACGAGTGGAGAAGGAGGATGTGTAGTTACCTCTGATAAAAAAGTTGCACAATACGTTAGAGACGCGAGACTATTAGGAATTAAAAAAGATACAGAAAAAAGATTTGCAGGAAAAAGAAGTTGGGATTTTGATGTTTTCCATCAAGGCTACAGGTATCATATGAGCAACTTATTTGCTGCTATAGGACGCGTTCAATTAAAAAAATTAGACAGTATATTTTCGCCAAAGAGAAAAAAAATTGCAAAAATTTATAGAGAAACACTTAGTGGTATTAATGATTTATTATTTTTTGAAACTAATTTGGATGAATATATTCCTCATATTCAGCCTATACGAATTATCAATGGAAAAAGAGATTTGGTTAGAAAAATATTAGATAAAAATAATATAGAAACTGGAATTCATTATAAACCAAATCATTTGCTATCTATTTATTATAATAAAAAAAATAGATTACCATTAACTGAAAAAATATATTCACAAATTGTGACTTTACCTTTGCATCCAGAGCTTAAATATAATGATATTATTAAAATAACAAATCTTATAAAAAAAACTTTACAAAAAAAAAATTAAACAAGTCTTTAAAAAATATTTAAGTATTTGTAATTATCAAATTTAAGAAATATTGTATCAGAATAACTTTAATGATATAAAAACTGATGAAAAAACTTTTCTGGCAATCAGAATGGCAAAATATTAAGTTTAAAAATATTGATACCCCTAAAAGTGTTTTTCATCTACCATCATCCGATTTCTACACTGCTTTTTATTCAGAATTATTTAAAAAATACGATGGATTTGACGATCTTCCAATTAAATGGAAAAATGATAAAACAAAAATTTCAAGAGAGATTATAAAATTGCTTGGATCGTTTACAAATACCCTATCTATCGGTTGTGGATTGGGTTTTATTGAAAAAGAAATTGTTAAAAGTCTTCCAGATTTAAACATAGATGCATATGATTTTGCGAACACTGCTAATAGATGGTTGGTGGATGTAAAAAGAGTAAACAGTTTAAATTCTCTAGAAGGAAATAAAAAATATAAATTTATTTATTGTACAGGATTATTGTATGCACTTACCGAGAGAGAAATAGCCAAGTTAGCAGAATTTGTGAAAAAACATTTAGACAAAGATGGAGTATTTCTAACAGTTGATACCTCTTTAAATATAAATGAAAATTTTTCTCAATCAATTAAAATTGATTTTTCATCAAATTTGAACAAAAATTCAGATCAACAAATATTTCAACAAATAAACTTTATTAAATTTTTAAAAGATTTATTTCGTCCTTATTATTATTTCTTTTTTAAGAGAAACATTTATCAATTATGGGGCTGGAAAAGAGACAACCAAGAAATAGAATTTATTTTTCATAAAAATGGTTTTTTGACTAATAGGGTTTTCTCGGCAGGTGGCCAATCATTTATTATGTTTAATTTAAATTATAATGGTTAAAATTTTTTATTATTTCTTTAACGTTTCTCAATCTGATATATCTAGTATTTAATTTTGAAATTAAAAAATAAATTTATGATTTCAGATTTACATACAATTAATTCCAAACCATTAATTAGTATTGTAATGAATTGTTTTAATGGTGAAAAATATTTATTAGAATCGTTAGAAAGCATTCAAAAACAAACATATAAAAATTGGGAGCTAATTTTTTGGGACAATATATCTACTGATAAAAGCAAAGAGATATTCGAGAGCTTTGAAGATAAAAGATTTAAATATTATTCTGCGGCTGTACATACACCCTTATCTAAAGCAAGAAATTTAGCATTAAACAAATGTAAAGGAGATTTTATAGCTTTTTTAGATGTTGATGATTGGTGGTCATTAAATAAATTAGAATTACAAATAAAATTATTTGCAGACTCATCAGTTCAGCTAGTTTATGGAAATTTTCTTGTAAATAATTTTAAAAAAAAAACTGTCATTTATGGAATACCAGCAAGAAAAATTGAGCCAAATAAAAAAGCAATAATGTATGATTTTAATTTGCCCTCAGGATATATTTTGGACTCTTTGATGAAAGAATATGTAGTAGGCATGATGACAATAATGATAAGAAAAGAAATTATTCTAAATCATAATTATAGATTTAATGAAAGTATAAGCATATTATGTGATTTGGAATTAGTATTAAAAATTTCATCAAAATTTAAAATTGCTTGCTGTAAAAATGTAATTGCTCACAAAAGATTACACGACGAGAATAATTTTAATAAAAATAAAGAAGAGATATTAAAACAATTTACTAAAATTTATGAATATCTTTATAACAAACCAGATATCTTTAAAAAAAAAAGTGTAGAATTTTTTAGAGATAGAATTTTATATGAAAAATTTGTTTATGATTTAAATAAATATTCAATACTAAAGTCTATATATTTTTTTTTCAAATTAAGTTTTAAGTATAAGTTACAATTTTTAAAATTGCTTTATTTAAAATTTACATAATTATGAAAAAATCTATTTTGTTTTTTATACCTAAATTAGAAACAGGTGGTGCTGAAAATTTAATTATAAAGTTAGCAAATTATCTATCTAAAAAAAACTATGACATTAGCGTCATAACTATTACTAAAGGAAAACATAGGTTTGATTTATTAAATGATAATATTAAGATTATTGAATTAAATTATTCCAGAACACTTTTTTCATTTTTTAAGATTATAAATATTATTTATAATTACAAAAACGTAATTATTTTTTCAATTTTAAGACATCTAAATATTTTGATTTTATTTGCTAACTTTTTTTTGTTACTCAAAAAAAAAATATTTATTATTGAGGTAAGTTTATTAAAAAATCATCTAAAATATAATAAAAAATTCATTTACTACTTCTTTTATTCTTTTTTAACTTTAATTTCATATCCATTTGCTAATAAGATTATTGTGCCATCTAAACTGAGCACAAAAATTTTACAAAAAAAATTTTTATTAAAAAAGAAGATTGTTCATATTTATAACCCAATAAATATAAAAAAAATTATAGAATTATCTAATACAAAAATCATACCAAAAATTTTAGAACAAAATAAACATAATAGAATTATTGTTTCTATAGGACGTTTAACTTGGGAAAAAGACTATATAACTTTAATAAATTCTTTCCATCAAGTAACTGAAAAAATTGACAATGTAATTTTAATAATTTTAGGTGAAGGACAAAATAAAGATTACTTAAAAGATTTTATTGATAAAAAGAATTTACAAAATAAAATATTTTTATTAGGTAATGTTGATAATCCTTATGTATATTTAAAATATTCTGATTTATATGTTTTGTCCTCTGTATCTGAGTTATTTCCAACATCACTAATTGAGTCTTTAGTTTTTAATATTAACATACTGTCAACTAATTGTGATTATGGTCCAACTGAAATTTTAGAAAATGGAAAATGGGGTTATCTTGTACCAGTTAAGAATATTAAATTAATGACACAAAGTATTATAGATTTAATATCAAATAAAAATAACAATAATAAAAATTTAGATAGGGCACATGATTTTGACTTGGAAGTTTCGATGAAAAATTATATTAGTTTAATTGAGGACAAATATGAATGAAATAGAGATAATTAGATCTAATTTAATAAAAAATGGATATTTCGTTTTAAAAAATTTTTTCAAAAAAGATGAAGTTATTTTATTTAGAAATATTGTTGAAAAATCTATTGAAGTTAGTCCAAAGTATAATTTTAGAATAAATAACAATAATGTTAAAGACTATTCCCACAAAAGATCTCATGACGAGATGGATAGAACGTTAAGATATTATATGTTTTTCCATAATGCAAAATACTGGAGTCCTGAAATCTCATTTATAATTAATAAATCCATTAAAATTAGAAATGAGATTGAAAGAAAATGGGATGAATCACTTACTTATATTAATTTAAAAAAAAAGTTGCAAGATTATATGATTGTAACCAAATATCTTCCAAACCTAGGAATGCTTAAATATCATAGAGATTTTCCTGACCCTACTGAATTTCCTCTAATACAGTTTAATCTAATACTATCGTCAGTAGGATTAGATTATAATGGAGGTGAATTTGTATTAAAGGATAACAATAATAAAGAACTTTATTTACACAAAGATTTAGGTGCTGACATTGGTGATGTTTTAATTTTTAATAAATACTTATTACATAAAGTTGAGCCAACAACCAAGGGAGTTACAGATGTTGGAAGATGGTCTATATTAATAGGTGCTAGAGCTGAATATTCCAATAAATATAAAGATTTAATTAAAAGAATTAAATATAGTAAATTAATGAATAATTTTTTTAATCAATAAAACAATAACTTAAGATGATATCTTACGTAAACTTATTAAAATTTTTTAATAAATTAAATTAATGAATAATAAAATAATTATTACTGGATCGATTGGCTTTATTGGGGCTGCTCTTAGTCTAAAACTTCTAGAAAGAGAAGAAAACATTATAGGTATTGATAACCATAATGATTATTATGATGTTAGTATAAAAGAAGCACGCCTAAAAAGATTAAAAAGATATCAAAATTATCAACATTATAAACTAGATATTTGTGATAAAAAAAATTTGGATAATATATTTGAAAAACATAAGCCTCAAAGAGTCATTAATCTTGCAGCACAGGCTGGTGTTCGTTATTCTATTGAAAACCCTCTTGCCTATGTAAATACTAATATTGTTGGATTTACTCATATACTAGAAAACTGTCGAAATCATAAAATTGATCATCTCATTTATGCAAGCACTTCAAGTGTCTATGGCGCTAACACCAAAACACCTTTCTCCGAACATGATAATGCCAATCATCCTTTGTCTGTTTATGCTGTTTCAAAAAAAACTAATGAGTTAATGGCACACGCATATAGTCATCTTCACCAATTACCAACGACGGGTCTTAGGTTTTTTACTGTTTATGGACCTTGGGGAAGACCAGACATGGCTTTATTTAAATTTACAAAAAATATTTTAGAGGGAAAATCTATAGATGTTTATAACCATGGAAAACATACTAGAGATTTTACTTACATTGATGATATTATTGAGGGTATTTTTAAAATACTTGATGATAAAGCAAGTAGTAAAACAGATTGGAATAGCAATCAACCAGATCAAGCTACCAGTAAAGCTCCATGGAGAATCTATAATATTGGAAATAATAATCCAACAAAACTAATGGATTATATTGATGCTTTAGAAAAAGCATTAGGAAAAAAAGCACGAATAAATTTTTTACCATTACAGCAAGGAGATGTATTAGATACTTATGCTAATGTAGATGATTTGAAAGAGAAATTTAATTACAAACCATCTACAACAGTTGCCAAAGGTGTAATAAATTTTGTGAAATGGTATAAAGATTATTTTGATATATGAATATAAATTTTTACTAAGTTAAATTGAATTAATGTATGATTTCCTTGGGTTTAATTCAGTTGCACTAGTGTGCATAATAACTTTTTTTTTGGGATTATTTCGTCCCGATATTTCTAGAATTATTTTTGTAGCTTTAATTTTACGTGTCACCGTTTTATTAATTGGTCATTACTTAGTTGCCTTGCCTGATAGCACTGCAGATGCAATATCATTTGAAAGAATAGCATGGGAATTAGCTCAAGATGGTTTTTTTTCAGTAATAGATAATTATGGAGGTCCTGGACCAAAATTTATATGTTGGTTGATTGCAATTCCTTATTCTTTATTTGGTCGCAGTATATTGATGGCAAAGTCATTAAGTTTATTTTTTGGTATAGGTTGTGTTTTTTTAGGATGGCAAATTGCAAAAATAATTTGGAATAATCATGTTGCAAATAAAGTTGGGTGGGCAATAGCTTTGTTTCCTTCATTAATATTATATTCAGTTTTAATTATGCGAGAGATGTATGTGGTTTTCTTTCTTTTAATAGCTTTATATGGAGTTGTTATATGGACCAAAACTGAAAATTTTAAATCATTTATAATAATAATTTTTGGTTTTACAGGGTCAATCTTTTTTCATGGAGCTATGCTGATAGGTGCAGTAACCTTTATGATGACTGTCGGTATAACCACTTTAAAGAAATTATATAAATCATTGTTTTATTTACGCCTTAATATTAAAACTTTTATTTTTTTTTTAATATTTGTATTCTGTTCTGCTTACTATTTGTCAAATAAAATATCTGTTTCGTATTTAGGTTCTTTTAGCAAGGTATCTAATTTAGATTTTCTTTTAAGCAAAACTCAAATTTCGACTCGGGGTGATGCATCTTTCCCTGAATGGACAAAGATTAATTCAAAAAATGAATTAATTTATAAGGCACCTATTAGAAGTATATATTTTATTTTTTCTCCATTTCCATGGGATGTTAAAAAACCTAGCCATTTAATTGGCATGTTTGAATCTTTTTTATATATGTATTTATTTTTTTTAATTTTATGCAATATAAAAAGTATCTGGAAAGATCCCACATTAAGAGTGATTTTAATAATATTGTTAGTTTTTATAATTGCATTTGGAATTGGAGTTGGAAATTTTGGCACAGGTATTAGACATAGATCTAAGCTTGTTGTTATGATGATTTTATTAGCTGCACCTTTAATTAGAGGATTATCTTTGAAAAAAATAAGGAAAAAATATAAATAATTTTATAAAAATAATTATTGTATACCTAATATTGATATATTATCAGATTTATAGTTTTTAATTATTTTTATGAAAATTTTACATATTATAAATAGTTTAAAAAAAGGGGGTGCAGAAGGGTGTCTGTACCGCTTGAGTAAATTTCATAAAAAAAAATATAAAAAAAAAATTATTATTATAATAGTAACCTTAATAGATAAAGGATTTTACGAAACCGATCTAAAAAAAATTGGAATAAAAATTTTCTCTTTAGGAATTAATAAAAAAACAAAATTTTTTGATATAATAAAAAAAATATTTAAACTTAGAAAATATATTAAAAACCAAAATCCAGAAGTTATTCAAAGTTGGATGTATCATTCAAACTATATTACATTACTTTTACCAAGAATATTTTATGATAAGATATTTTGGAATATTCGTCACTCCGAATTAAATATTAGATTCTCAAAAAAAATGACTGTTCTTGTATCAATAATATGTGGTATATTTTCGAGAATTATCCCAAAAAAAATAATTTATTGCTCTGAAAAAAGTATTAAATTTCACGAGAAAAAACATTTTTACTCTAAGAACAAAACAGCTCTTATCAACAATGGTTTTAGTGATAAGGTTTATTTTTCATCAAAATATTTACGATCAAACTTTAGAAAAAAAAATAAAATTAAAAAAAATGACATTATCTTAGGATTTGCTGGCAGATACGCGAAACAAAAAAATATTAATTCTTTATTATTAGCATTTTCAAAAATAATAAAGAATTTTGATAATGTATATTTGTATATGGCTGGTAAAGATATGGGTGTACAAAATAAAGAATTAGTCGATAGTGTGACATCTTTAAAATTACAAAATAGAGTATTTTTTTTAAATGAACAAAAAAAACTAGTAGAATTTTATAACGGAATAGATTTATTATTATTAACATCACACTCTGAGTCATTTCCAAATGTAGTAGCAGAAGCTATGCTTTGTTCAACACCAGTATTATCTAGTGATGTAGGCTGTTCGAAAAAAATTATTTATAAATATGGGTTTATTATGAGTCACAATAATAGCGAAACAATTGTTCGGAATCTTAAAAAAATTTTAAATCTATTTAAAAATAAAAGAATTAAATGGAAATCCCTAAAAATAAAATCACAAAATCATATTAAAAAAAATTATTCGATCAAAAAAATGGCAAATTCATATTTGAAAGAATGGGTTCTAAATTGAAAATAATTTTTGTTTGTACAAGATCAATTACTTTTAATACGTTTTTAAAGTCACAAAAAGATTTTTTTACTAAAAAAGGTTTTGTTGTAGAAGTAGCTTGCTCTGATGTAAAAAATGTCAAAATTAAAAATAATTTTCAACATAAAATTAATTTTCCTTGCAAAATTTTAGATTTATTTAATTTAATTAATTATATAAATATTTTTATACAAATTAAAAAATTGATAAAAAAAAATAAATCTGCAATATTTTATTTACATACCCCAGTAGCCTCCCATTTGTTCAGATTATTTACTTTTTTTTACAAATTAAAAATAATATATTTTGTTCATGGTTTTAGATTCACCTCTAAAACAAATTCATTAAAATCTTTTTTATTTAGAATTACAGAGAAAATTTTATCTTTTAACACAAATATTTTAATTACAATTAATAATGAAGATTATAAATATGCCAACTTCTCTCTTTTTAAAAAATCTTTGTGTTATAAAATAAATGGAGTGGGCCTTAACCATACGAATAATCAATTTTTTAAAAGATTAAGGAAAAAAAAAAATATAAAAAAAATTTTAGTTATTGCAGCTTTCAAAAAAGAAAAAGGATATTTTGATATATTAAAAGTAGCATCAATTCTAAAAAATCAAAATATAAAAATAGAATGTTATGGGTATGGTAATTATGAGAAGTTTTATTCTATTAAAATTAAAAAAAAACTTCATAATATTTATTTTAATAAATTTGATATAAATCTAAAAAATAAAATTAAGAATTATGATATTTTGCTTCATCTTAGCAAAAGAGAAGGTTTGCCAGTTTCAGTTATGCAATCTCTTTACGAAGGTCTGCCTGTTATTTGTTACAATATAAGAGGAAACAATGATTTAATTATAGATAATTCAAATGGGTTTTTTGTGAAATCATATAAGGATGTCGTTAATAAAATTCATTATCTTAATCTTGAAAATCATTTTTTTAATGAAATGAGACTAAATGCTCATAAATCTATAAATAAAAGTTTTTTTAAAGAAAAAATTAATTCAAAAATATATAGAATTATTAAGAACTATTCTGAACAAAAATTATGAGACAAAAAATAAGAAAATCAAATTTGATTTATAGAGAATTAAAAATTTCAGATTATCAGGAATTTAAAAAACTATTTTTTATTTGTTTTAAAAAAAAAGTGAGCTTTTATTTTTATAAATGGAGATATTTTAATAATAAATATTCTTTTTGTTATGGTGTTTTTGAGGCATCTAAATTAATTGCAAATGTAGGTATGAATTCAGTTAAGTTAAACAATAATATTAAAGAAAATAGTTTTTCTCGTCACTCTAGTATGGTTTTAAAAAAGTATAGAGGATTTGGAATTTTTTCAGAATTGTCAAAAATTGTAAAAAAAAAAATTTCAAAAAATGTTCAATTAGTATGTATGTGGCCAAATAAAAATAACTTTGCAAATTTTGGTATAGATAAAAAAAGAATTTTAAAAAATAAATATTATCTCTACAAAAGTTTTTTAAAAACAGAAGAATTAAAAAAAATAAGAAAATATAATATTGATGAAATATTTAAATTTAAGAATCATATTAAAAATAAAAATAATTTCTTTTATAAAGATTTTTTGTATTTCAAAAATAGATACTTACTATACCAAAAAAATGTATATTTTATCAATAAATTTAACACGAACAAACTTACAAGTTTTTTTATATTAAAACGAAATAAGGATATTACAGGTTTTAGTTACGTGATCCTAGATCATTTTGGATCAGAAAAAATAAAAGATAAACATTTTTCATATTTGTTAGAAAATCAGAATAAATTAATTTTTTTATCAAAAAAAAGAATAAATAAATTTAATATAAAGTTGTTAAATAATCTATATTTTAAAATTGGATTTTTTAACAGATTAACCTTAAAACAAAAAAAAAATATTTTATATAAAAAAGAAATTTTTTTAGGAGATACAGATATTTTTATTTCAACTGAAAAAAAATAATTGAATATTTATTTTAATGACCAATAGAATGATAAGATTTTTTGATATTTTAATTTCAATTCTAATATTAATAATTTTATCTCCTATAATGATTACAATTTCATTTCTCATATTTTTTATTGATGGTAGCCCCATAATCTATAAACAATTTAGAGTAGGATATATGGGAAAAAAATTTTTAATTTTAAAATTTAGAACAATGAAAAATGTCACTTGCAAAAATGAAAAGCTAAATTTAACGTTTATTGGTAAATTGCTAAGAAAAATGAGTGTTGATGAATTACCTCAATTTTTTAATGTATTAAAAAAAGAAATGTCTATTGTTGGTCCAAGGCCGTTACCTCATAATATTGAAAAAAGAATTGATAAAAATATCAAAATTAAAAGAAGAAAAATTTTACCAGGTTTGACTGGTATGTCCCAAATAAACTATACAGGGAAAAAAAGAAATTTAACCGAAAAAATTCGATTGGATATGAGGTTTATTGAAGATTATACATTATATAATTATTTAAAAATCATATTAAAGACACCATTTGTTATTTTAGTCAGATTTTTTAAAAATAAATCATCAATTATAAAATAATCATACCAAGATATTAATGTAAACAATACACTTTTAAAAATTTATATTAAAATATTATTACAAATTGATTTGATAACATTCTATAATTTTGTAATTATCCCGAATATGATGAAAAAAAAAGTATTAATATTATCTCCTCATGCTGATGATGAAATTTTAGGTTGTGGGGGATTTATATCAAAATTTTCTAAAAAAAATTATCAAATTAATGTTTTAATTTTAACGAATGCAAATAAAGGAGCCCCTGAAATTTACTCTTTAGAAGAAATTAAGACAATAAGAAATGAAGCGAAAGCTGCAAATCATTTAATTGGAACAAAGAAATTATTTTTTGAAAATTTACCTGGCCTAAATTTAAATAGTTATCCATTATATAAAATTACTATGATAATAGATAAGTACATTACTGATATTAATCCTGAGATTGTTCTAATGCCTTCCATTAATGATATTCATGATGATCATAAAATAATTTTTAAAGCAGCAAAAGTTTCCATGAGAATGAATAAAAAAATGAATTTAAAAAAAATTTTATCTTATGAAGTACTTTCAGAGACTGAATGGAATGAAGATGAAAAATCTTTTAATCCGAATTATTATGTTAGTTTAAATAAATCTGATATAATTAACAAAGTTAAATCTTTTCTTAAATACAGGTCTCAAGTTAAAAAATTTCCTCATCCGAGGTCAAAAGAAGCAATTATGAATTTATCAAGAGTGAGAGGCAGTCAAGTATTCACAGAATATGCTGAAGCTTTTAAAGTAGAAAAAATATTAGATTAATATGGTCAAAGCTACTTCGTATATTTCAGATTTTACTCTATTATTATAAATCAAATCAAAATGATGGGTAAATTTAACTTAAATAAAAATAATTTTAAAAATAAAATTAATTATAACATGTGATGCTAAATTATGAAAAAAAAAAATTGGCCAAATTTTAGTCAAGATTTAATTACTAAATTAGGTCGAGTAATAAGCTCAGGTAAAATTAATTACACAACAGGACCATATGGAGAAAGATTTGAAAAGAAATTTTCCAAATTTATAGGAAATAAATATGCAATTACAGTTTGTAATGGAACAGCTGCATTAGAGGTTGCTATTAAATCGTTAAAATTACCAAAAAAATCTGAAATTATTGTTCCAGCAAGAAGTTTTTTTGCATCAGCTTCATGTATTGTAAATACAGGTCATACCCCAGTCTTTGTTGATGTAGATTTACTGACCCAAAATATTTCTTTATCTGATATTAAAAAAAAAATCTCTAAAAGAAGTAAGGTTATAATTTGTGTCCACTTAGCAGGATTACCATGTGAAATGTACGCCATAAAAAATTTTGCTAGAAAGAAGAATCTTAAAATCATTGAAGATTGCTCCCAAGCACATGGTGCTTCAATTAATAATAAAGAAGTCGGTTCATTTAGCGATGTAAGCACATGGTCCTTTTGTAATGATAAAATTATTTCTACACTTGGAGAGGGGGGTATTATTTCTACTAACAATAAAAAGATATATAAATTTTGTAAAAAATATATAAATCATGGCACTACTCAAAAAAAAATACAAAACCAGGAAAAATTTATTTATAATAAAGATCTCTTTGGAACAAATTTAAGATTGACTGAAATTCAATCCTTTGCAGGTTTAGAGCAACTAAAATGTTTAAAACAAACCCAAAAGAAGAGACAGAAAATTGCAAAAGATTATTTTAAATTAATTTCAAAATATAAAAAATATTTTTTTAGTTACTATCCTCCAAAACAAATTAGGTCAGCATGGTATAGATTTTATTTCTTTATAAAGCCCAATATAAGAAATTATAAAAAGATTCGTTTAGATATAATTAGAGACTTAAACAAAAGAAACTTGAGATGTTTTTCAGGTTCTTGCCCTGAAATATATTTAGAAAAATCCTTTAAAAAATTAAAAAATTTTAAAATAAAAAGACTAAAAAATTGTAAAATTTTAGGTGAAACAAGTTTAGCCCTGGATGTAAATCATACATTAAATTTATGGCAACATAAAAAAGATTTACTAAAAATAAAAAGAGTGATTGAAAAATTTATAAAGGATAAATGAAATTTATAATTTAAAAATTATATAAAAATTTTAAAAAATAAATTATTTTAATATCAGACTGAAGATAAAATTAGTAAATACTTTAAGGTACTGTTTTTAAAAAATTAATATCAATTATAGCCCAATTTTAATTTTTGCATGTTTATTGAATTTTTTTGTATTAACCTTATAACTTTTGGTTTTAACCTGGGCTAATTTAACATATAAAGTTGACTATCATTTATGAGTAATAATATAATTATTATTGGTGCTGGAGGTCACGGAAAAGTTGTTGGAGAAATTGCTTTACTAAATGAATATAAAATAATTCATTTTTTTGATGATAGATCAAATGAAATTAAAAAATTTCCATTCAAAATTTGTGGTAATTTAGACTTATTAAGAAAAAATATAAAAAATTATGATAATTTTTTTGTTGCAATTGGAAATAATCAGATAAGGTATAATCACATATCATGGCTCAAAAAAGAAAAAAAAAATATTGTTAGTCTTATTCATCCAAATTCAACCATCAGTCAATTTAGCTCAATAGGAGACGGTACTTGTGTTATGGCAAATGTGGCAATTAATCCTGGAACTTTCATAAGAGAAGGAGTAATAATAAATACCTCATCTTCAATTGATCACGACTGTTTAATAAATGATTATGCACATATTTCTCCAAATTGTTCTTTATCAGGAAATGTGAGTGTTGGAAAATTTTCACATCTTGGCACAGGCACATCTGTTCATCCAAAAATAAATATTGGTGATAACGTAAAAACAGGAATTGGTTCAAAAGTATATAAAGATATTTTAGATAACAAAATTTTTAAAAATTAATAAATTAATTTACAATTATAATGTCAATTTATTTAACAGCCTCAAAAAATCTAATTGATCTACCTCGCAATACAAAAAGAATTTTAGCTATTATTCTAGATGTTGGTTTGTGCTCTTTATGTACATGGATAGCGTTTTACTTAAGGTTAGAGGAATTTGTTAAAATTAATGATGTAACAATTTTTGCAGTAATAATTTCAATATCTTTAGCAATTCCTATTTTTTGGTTAATAGGCTTGTATAAAACGATGTTTCGTTTTGCAGGTTCATCAATAATATTAACAGTATTCATCGCTACATTTATTTATTCGTTATTATATTTTGGAATTATAGGTATTTATGGGATCCAAGGAATTCCAAGGTCAATAGGTATTATTCAACCCATATTAATATTTTTAGTAATTTTGAGCTCAAGGGTCGTGATTAAATATTTATTCATTAATAACATTACTTTTAAAAAGTATAAAAATAAAAAGAATATATTAATTTACGGAGCGGGTAGTGCTGGAAGGCAGTTATTAGAAAATTTAAATAATAATCTAGAAATGAAAATGGTTGGGTTTTTAGATGATAATAAATCATTTCATAATCAATTAATACAAGGTCAAAATGTTTATGATCCATCTGAGATAGACAAAGTGATTAAAAATAAAAATATTGAACTTATTTTACTTGCCCTTCCATCAATTACTCGACAAAAGAGAAATCAAATTATAAATTATTTAGATAAATATAAATTAATTGTCAAAACCCTACCAAGTATCCAGGATATTGTTGATGGTAAAATATCAATTTCCGATATTAAGGATTTAAGTATTGAAGATCTATTAAATAGAGAACAAGTTAAGCCAAATTTAGAATTATTATCTAAAAATATTAATTATAAAAATATTTTAGTGACAGGTGCAGGAGGATCTATAGGATCCGAATTATGTCGTCAAATCTTTAAATTAAAACCAAATAGATTAATACTTTTAGAGTTTAATGAATTTGTTCTTTATAAAATTTATGAAGAACTAAATGTTGTAAAAAAAAATTTTAAGATTATTCCATTACTTGTTAATGTACAAAATCAAGAAAAATTAGAATTAATTTTTGAAACATTTAAAATTGATACTGTATATCATGCTGCTGCTTATAAGCATGTACCACTAGTAGAAGAAAATATTTGTGAAAGTGTTAAAAATAACGTCTTTAGCAGCCTATCAATTGTAAAAGCTTCTATAAAAAAAAAGGTTTCAAATTTAGTTTTTGTTTCAAGTGATAAGGCAGTAAGACCAACCAACATTATGGGGGCCTCAAAAAGACTTTCAGAAATTTGCATGCAAGGATTTTACCATCATGTAAAACCTGTCTATACCAACTTTTCAATTGTTAGATTTGGAAACGTGTTAGAGTCTTCTGGATCTGTTATTCCAAAATTTAAAAAGCAAATTCAAAATGGTGGACCAGTAACTCTAACACATATGGATGTAACGCGTTATTTTATGACTGTAACAGAAGCAGCCGAGCTAGTAATTCAAGCAGGAGCACTAGGAAAATATTCAGAAGTTTTTGTGCTTGATATGGGTGAAAGTGTAAAAATTCAAAGTTTAGTTCATAAAATGATTAAATTATCTGGTTTTAGTATTAAAAATGACAAAAATCCTGATGGAGATATAGAAATTAAAATTACCGGTCTTAGACCTGGTGAAAAGTTATACGAAGAACTATTAATTGGAAATAATCCACAAAAAACTGATCATCCAAAAATACAAAAAATTGAGGAAAATTATATTCCATTCAATCAACTAGAAGTTGATTTGAAAAATCTAAAAAGTTTATTGGATGAGAATAAAGTAGATGATGTTAAAAATTATTTAATCAAAATAATAAAACTATATCAGTCTAATTCAGAAATTATAGATCATATATATACACAACAATTATCAAATAATGAATATAACAGAAATTAGTCTCTTATTCAAAGCAATGACAATAAAATAATAAGAAAAAAAATAATAAAAATAATTTTTTTAAAAGTTAACTGTTGGTTTTTATTAAATTTTTTTATTTTAATAATTATTTATAAGATAAATTTTTAAATTTTAATTTTAATTTTAATTTTATAAATATTAAAAAGAAAAAAATGAAAGATATTATTGAATATAATTTTCCTGCAAATAAACAAATTAGATATCCAAAAATTATAACAGATATATTTAATAAACTAATAAAGAAAAACGTTTTGATCTGGTTATTATTAAAATAATTTAGAACATAATGATGAAAATGAGATTTATCAGGTTTGGATATATCTGTTTTATTTTTTAATCTATCAAATGTTACATGTAAAAAATCATAAATAGGAATCCAGCATGCCCAGATTAAAAATGCTGGATGAATATTTTGATATTTATATAAAAAAATTAATAAAAAACTTATAAAAAAACCAATAAATAAACTTCCACTATCACCCAGCAATGATTTAAATCCTGATCCAACTTTTAAAAAATTAAAGATCAAACTTATGATTAAGATATATACAAAAAGTAAAAATATTATGTAATTTTGATTATATCTGACGCCTAAAAAATAAAAATATAATAATGCGGTGATTGTAAATCCAATTAATAGTCCATCTATACCATCAAGATAGTTAATTGAATTTGTTAAAAGTAGTACTGCAAGAAATGTAAAAAATATTGATAATTTTCCAAGTTCTATTTCTCCAATATATTCATATGAACCCAAGTCATTTAATTCAAAATTATTAAAAATAAGGTATGCTGATGGCAATGACAGACAAATAATTTTAATCAATGGCTTTAAATCAATTCTATCATCAACAAATCCTATGATAGTTACAATTAGACCTGTCAAGATTATATTTTCAATATGATTTGAAAATTCATATTTTAGTGTCAAAAATAAAAGAAAACAATAAATTATAACTCCCGAAGTATTAACTACATTTATTTTATGAATTTTTCTAAAATTTGGTTTATCAACTAAATTTAATTTTTTAGATAAAATTATCATTAGGACCATAAAAAAAGGATAAATAATTAAATTGAATATAAGTTGTTCAGCAAACATTGATAAATTGTTTTAATATATTTATTAATAATTACATCAAAAAAATTATCTCAATAATAATCACATCAAAAAAATTATCCCAATAATAATCACATCAAAAAATTATCTCAATCAATAAAATTTATGTATAAATATGTAATAATTAATAAGTTGATTTGATTTAGAAATTCAGTACTAGTTTAGTCCTATCAACGCAATTTTTTAATGAATACTGATACTTTTTTAAAACACATAAAATTTGAAAATTATCTTCAATTTCTAGTTTTATCTATTCCACTACTTTTAATAACAGGACCGTTTTTACCAGATTTATTTTTATCACTATCTGCATTGTCGTTTCTTATATATTTAATTGTTAAAAAAAAATTAAACTATTTTAATCATGCAATTTTTTATTTATTTTTAAGTTTTTTTTCAATTTTATTAATTAGTTCATTATTGTCAGATTATGTAAATAAATCTTTAATCACTAGTTTAGGGTATTTAAGATTTGGAATTTTTATATTTTTAATAAGTTTTCTAGTTAATAAAAATGAAAATTTTATTAAAAGATTATACTTTATATTAATTTCTATAATTATTATTTTATTTTTTGATGCTATTTTTCAAAAATTAACAGGAACAAATATTTTTGGAACAGTTGCTCCTTACGGTCGTATTACAAGTTTATTTGGTGATGACATTAAGCTTGGTGGATATATTGCTAGAATTACACCATTATTAATTGCTATATTAGTCTATTTAAAATCTAGTAAGAATTTTATATTTTGTATATTTTTTGTTTCATTATCTTTATCTTTTATTAGTGGTGAAAGAACATCTTTCCTGATGTTATCAATGTTTTTAGGAGGATATTTAATGATTAGCAATATTTCTCTTAAATTTAAATTATTATATTTCTTGGTACCTATATTTTTGATTTTTGTCCTTTTTTTAAACCAAGAAATTAGACATAGAGTTTTAACATTAACTTTAAATCAAATAAATATAACGAATGAAAAACCATTTTATAAAACTGTTAAGAGGGAGAATGGAACGCTAGTAGTCTTACATAGAGATAGCACAGTACTTCCAAGAATTTACCATATGTATTTTGAAACAGTAGTTAAGATTTTTAAAGATAACATTCTATTTGGATCAGGTCCTAGAACTTATCCACTTAAAAGTGGAGAGAAAAAATATTTTACTACTTCTGATCATGAGGGATGGACAATTTTTGTAAAATTACATAATAAAAAAAAGATAGATGAATTGTTAGCAATTCATCAAAATCAAATTAAGAAAATATTTAAAACTAAAAAGTACCAAGATTTAAAAAAAAATATAAATTTAATTAATGATAAAGAATATATTAATTGGCTTAGAGGACATGGAATCGATCATATAGATTTCAATGAAAGAGTAAAAGATAAAGAATGGCTTAAAGGTTGGGGATATTTAGATGAAGATCTAGTGGGATTTACGAATATTTCGGGTGTTAATAATCATCCTCATAATACTTATTTGCAGCTGTTAAGTGAAACAGGAATTTTAGGAGCTTTATTTATTATAATTTTATGGTTTTTTTGTATTTTTATGCTTTTTTCAGAATTAGATTTTTATGACAAATGTTTATTATTAGGTTTAATTATCAATTTATTTCCATTTATGTTTACTGGAAATTTTTTTAATAACTGGTTATCAATTTTATATTTTTATCCTTTAGGTTTTTTACTAAAAAAAAATGTAAAGTCATAAAATTTTAATGAAGTTTTTAAATCTTAATATTGAAAAAGATAAAGTATTTAATTTAAACTCATTACAAATTTTTATATTTTCTTTTTTAATATGTTTATCATTTTATGCACTTGAAGGTTTATTAGGAATTGACCGTTTTTATCATCCTGACTCAGAATATTATTTAAATCATTATGCAAATATTGAATTTAAAGATTATTTAGATGATCCTTTCAAAGTATTTAAAGTAGATTATTTACTCATTACCAGTCTATTTAATAATAATTATTATTTGTTAATTTTATTAAATTTTATTTTATATTCTTTAACAAATATTTTGATTTATCAGAAAGTTTTTAAAAGATATCACAAAATATTGGGTAATTTAAAATTATTTTTTTTATTTTATATACTTTTTTTAGATCCTTATAGACTGCATTTATCATCTCATATTTTAAAAGAAACATTTATTTTTTCTTTTATAATTTTAATTATATTATCTAATAAAAACATAATAAAATTATTATCAATTATATTTATAGATAGTTTTAGACCAAATTCATGGATTTATGTTTTAATTTTTATTACTTACTCAAATATAAAGAAACTTTTAAAGCCAAAAATAATTTATGCAATATTGGTATTAATAGTATTATCAATAGCATGTATTATCTTAACCGATCAAACCTTAAATAAAATTATTCACTATCAATTTGAAAATATCATAAGTACATTGAAAGAATATTATAACAAAGAAATGCCTGTTAGAGTTTATGATCATGTGCCTGATTTTAAGAATTATGGTTTTCCAGTAGGTTTTATTTTAAAAAACATTACTTGGCCGATTATGTTACTGAGTGGATTTTTTATGTTATATGTATCATCATTAATATTTAAATTATTAGGAATAATTATGTTATTAAATAATTTCTTAATCTATTTTATTACAAAAAAAACCTTTATTAGTATTGGATTATTGATCGTTTTGGTAATGATAAGTGTATATACATCAAGTTTTACATCGATGTTTAGATATTCATATATCGCTATTCACTCTTCAATTATATATTTTTTTTTAAATCTGAATATAAAAAATTTAGGAAGCATCAGTAAATAAATTTTAAAAAATTAAAATATGGTCTGTATAAAAATTGAGATCAATTAAATCTTTTTTTTGAAATTATTCTTTTGACCTTTATTTTTCCCTTAATAATAATTAAAATTGATCCAATAAAAAACCCTAATATAGAAAAAAATATTATAATTTGAATATTTTTATTTGGGATTTTTATGATTTTACTTTTTTTAAAATTATATACTTTAGTTCCATTATTTATAGATTTGACAATGCGCTTACTTCTCAAAACACTTTGGATATAATCACTATTTAGGGTTATATCCACACCAAGTTTTTTGAATTCATCTGTTAAAAATGAGATTTCATTCAATTCATCATTTAAAATTTTTTTTGTGAAAATAACATTATATTCATCAAAAATTTCATTGAAATCAATAAGATCATTTGTATTAAATTTAAAGTGATTATTAGAGTCAATAATTTTTAAATTATAATTTTTTTTTATTTCATTAATAAAAATTTTATTCATTGAATTGCGTTTTTTTAAATTTTCATTATCTCCCTTTTCGAATGTAAGATAAGTAATACTGGGCATTAGTTTAATATTGTAGGGGATCATAATTAAATAATTAAACTTATTTTTTTTAATATAATCTATGTAATATAATGAGCTTAAAATTGAGATGATTACCGCAATGGAAAGTATCAACTTATTATGTCTTAATGTGGTTAATATTTTAAATAAATCAACCTCATGTTCATTTTTAGCTTTATTTTTCATAACTAGTAAAATTTATATTTATTTAAAAAAAATAATCAATAAGTGATGTAACTTACTGTATAAAATATCTTTTATTTAAAAAAATATCATCTAGTTAATCACATAAATTAATATAAATTTAAATATGCTTTATTGTTATAAATTTAATAATTAAAAGGCTTTAAAATAAAAACATGTTTAGTAATTTTAATTTATGAATAAAAAATGTAAATTTTGTAAAAATAAATATAATTCCTTTATCGCGGCTTATAATTACCAATATCGAAAAAATTTTGGGAAATTTTACAAATGTCATTCCTGCAAAATAATGATACAACCAAAAGTAATTAAAAATTTATATTCTGATCAAAATAGCTCAAATTATAATTTACATAAAAATTTTTTCTATTATCTTAAACAACTTATCTTAATAAATTTTATATTCAATCTCAAAAAATTTTTTCATAAAAAAGAAGATATTTTAGATTATGGCTGTGGATCAGGTGAACTTGCAATTGCTTTAAGTCATTATTATAAAAACAAAAATATTTTTACTGCAGATGTCTTTAAGTTAGATAAAAAATTTATACCAAAAATAAAAAAACATTATTTAATTAATAAATTAGAATTAAAAAGTAAAAAATTTGATATTATTTTAATGAGACATGTATTTGAACATATATTTGATTTAAATAATTTTATAAAAGGTATAAAAAAAAATTTAAAAAACAAAGATAGTAATTTGATTATTGAGGTTCCAAATATTGATAGTTTTTGGAAAAAAATTATGAAAGAACGATGGCCAGGTTATTTTTACCCTTTTCACTATTATGTATTTTCAAAACAATTTTTAAAAAACTTTTTTTCAAAAAATGGACTAAAAATTATAGGTGAACAAAATTTAGAGCCAGCAATTATTGGTTCATTTTTGCTTACATTTGGGATAAATAAATCCATTTGTAAAATTTTCTCTCTTATATTTTATCCATTTCAGCTTTTGATATCTAAAATTTTTTTAAGCTCAGAGGCAATATTAATAATAGTTAAGAAAAAATAGTGTTCAATATTTTAAGTTATGTTTTATATAATTTATCTAACTTATTATTTGTGTTTCTAATACCAAATAATTTTACTAAATTATTTTTTATTAATTATTCTATTGCTTCTGGTATTTTTACTTTCATTATTTTTTATCACTTTTCGAAAAAAAATCTTTTTTCAGAAAAGAGTTTAATGATTATAATTACTCTACTTATATTACTAGCAGAGTTAATTAATTCAAATATCTATATAATTTGGTTTTTTACTTTCTTGATTATTTATTCAGACTATTTTTTTTCACAAAGAAAAAATTATCTGGTTAATTTTGCATTAAAATTGTTATTGTTGATTTCAAGTCTTCTTTTGTATCAAAACTATCTTTATCCAATTGAAGTTTTAAAAATAAAAATTATTATTACTTATTTGGCATTTTCAATTTACTATTTATTCTGTAAAAAACATAGATTTTCTGCTTTAAAAGTTAATTCTCCATTAAAATATAATTTTTGGACGTGCCTGACTTATTTTGGATCTCTATTTTTATTAACAATTATAGTACCAAATAGTTTTATTAAAATTATATATGTATCGTTTCAAATTTTAATTGGTATGCAGTTAAAACTTTTTGATCTTAAAATCAGAAACATAGAGATAAAATATCTGAATACTAATTTTATTTTTGGATTATTATCATTTTCATACTTAATTTTTTTAAGTTTTTATTCTAACTTATATTATATAATAATATTTTATTTAGGGATTTTTTTAAGCTTAGACTTTTTAAAAAAAAAATATATTACATAAACCTTTAATTTAAATTTATTGATATTTTATTATGAAATATAAAAAAAAAATTGGTATTATAGGTATTAGAGGCTTACCAGCAATGTATGGTGCATTTGATAGATTTGTTGAACAATTTGTGGGTTCAAAAAATATCAAACAACAAGACGTAGTTTTTTATGTTAGTTGTGATTTTAATTTTAAAGAATTTAAATTTAAGGACTCTAATGTAATAAGAGTATTTGTTTATAGAGGGAAAGGTTTTCTAATACTATTAAGTTATTTTAAAAGTATTGTGAAAATGTATTTAAATGGTGTGAGATGCTTTTTATTTTTTGGCTATGGTGCTGCTCCTTTATTCCTATTATTAAAAATCTTAAATTGTAAAATAGTTTGTAATCCAGATGGAATTGAATGGAGAAGACCTGAGGGAAGAATAAAAAAGATGTATTTTAGATTTTGTGAAAAACTAATCTCAAAAATAAATATTATAAGAATTTTTGACTCAAAAGTTATCGAGCGATACTATAGTATAAACCACTCCGCTAAGGGAAAAACAATTTATTACCCATCAATATTTGAAAATTATAAAATAGAAGAGATTAAAAAAAAAAATTATGAGCGTTTTTATATAATTGGCAGATTACTAGAAGAAAATAATACGGAGATGATTGTTAAAGCGTTTACAAGGTTAAATGTAAATAAGAAATTATATATTATTGGCAAATCTAATGATTATTTTGAAAAAAAAATCCGTCCCTTAATTTTAAATTCTAAAAATATCATTCATTTAGGTCCAATATATGATCAAAACAAACTTTATAGAATTTGTAAATATTTTAATTATTATGTTCATGGTCACAGTGTGGGTGGTACAAATCCGACTTTAATTGAAGCTGTTAATTTACAAAAACCAATCATATCGTTTAATACGTTATTTAATCGAGAAATATTAAGAGAGAATGCTTGTTACTTTAGGAGTGACAATGAACTTCATGAAATATTAAAAAATAACACGCATCATAAAATCAATAAACCACTCTTTAAAGAGGAATATACTGCTAATTATATAAATAATGCATACTTTGAGCTTGTAAGTTAGCTGATGTAATAATTTAAATCTCAGATTAAGCTTTACAAATTTATTTTTAGACAATAAAAGATTATGCCTGGTAATTATTGCGAAAGTGATATACCCGATCCCATCTCGAACTCGGAAGTCAAGCCTTTCTGCGCCAATGGTACTTTACCTTAAGGTATGGAAGAGTAGGTCATTGCCAGGCAAACATAAATTATGCATATTTTCATTACAGGTGTAGCAGGTTTTTTAGGTTCAAATCTAGCTGACTATTATATTAAAAAAGGATTTAAGGTATCAGGAAACGATAATTTAGTTGGAGGTGACGAGGATAATATAAATAAAGACGTAAATTTTTACAGAGGAGAATGTGAAGATTTGGAGTTTATGACAAAATGCATGAAAGGTTCAGATGTTGTTTGTCATACAGCTGCTTATGCTCATGAAGGATTATCAAATATATCACCAACACTAATTTGCAATAGCAATGTAACAGGTAGTGTTTCAATTTTTACTGCAGCTATCAGAAATAAAATAAAAAGAATTGTTTATTGCTCTTCAATGGCAAGATATGGAAACATTAAGATGCCCTTTAATGAGGAAGACACTCCAAATCCAATAGATCCTTATGGTGTATCTAAACTAGCGGCAGAAAAAATTTTGAAGATATTATGTGATACGCACGGTGTTGAGTATAATATTGCAGTACCACATAATATTATTGGGCCAAAACAAAAATATGATGACCCATTTAGAAATGTAGCATCCATTATGACAAACTTAATGCTTCAAAATCGAAAGCCAATTATTTATGGTGATGGAAATCAAAAGAGATGCTTTTCAGATGTTGATGATTGTATTTTTTGTCTAGATAAACTTTTATTTGACCCTGAAATTAAATCTGAAATTATAAATATTGGCCCTGATGAAAATGTAATTACAATTAAGCAATTATTTGAAATAATATCGAATAAATTAAAA
>CERI01109769.1_pt1 | contig 38783 bp, 39 predicted proteins | sample 350261 | NCBI WGS metagenome assembly CERI01 (sample SAMEA2620979, study PRJEB7988) | marine metagenome | isolation source: saline water (ENVO:00002010), including
GATATCATTGCAATCAATATGATCAATTGAAATATAATCTATATCATTATCTCCAGGACCTATTAAAATTGGTGTTTTAGTATCTTTCTTATCTAATATCTCACTTGTTATTATTGCTTCAGGAATTAATAGGTCTATCTTATCTAACATTCTATATGAATTATCGTAATATAAATTGACGTAACTGGACCCTGTTTTCAGGCAAGCTCTAGTAGATAAAATTGTAGCGCCAGAATATTTTATACCACCATAAATAAAACATTTACCATTTGAATATTTATGTATATCACTCTTTTTATTAATAAATTTCAAAATATTATTTATATCTGAAAAGCCTATTTTTTGAAAATTACTTGATATTGGTTTAAAACCAATATCTAATTGAAACAAATTATTTATCGGTACTAAATAATGTCCTAATTTTGAAAAACCAAATGTTACAGTAAATTCAGAATTAATAACTTTATCTTTATGATAAAAAGAACCGCCATCAGAAAAAGCCCCAGTTGGAATATCAATAGATATTATTTTTTTATTTTTATTTATTTTTTCAATTATTTTCATATACTTATCTGTTAAATCTCTTGACAAGCCAATTCCAAATATTGCATCAATAATCCAATCATATTTACCAAATTTAATTTTATAATTATAAAAAGAAAATTCACTTTTAGATATTTTATATTTTTTTAATAATTTAGAATGTCCATGATTTTTTTCTGTAAAAACTATTTTTGATGGTACGTTGTATTTTTTAAGATATGAATGAACAATAACACCATCTCCACCGTTATTGCCTTTTCCACAAACAACTAATACATTTTTTGAAAATGGATTTTGTATTTTTTCACAAAAAAATTGTGCGACAGCCTTACCTGCATTGTCCATAAGTTCTTCTTGTGATAAATGACCACTTTCTATGGTGTCTTTATCTAACTTATAAGCTTGCTCTTTTGTAAGTACTGGAATCATTTTTCTATTATAACAAATGCGATAGCATAATCTCCATCATGAGATATTGATACATTGCATTTAATATTATTAACGTTAATTAATTTAATATAAGGAGATTTGTCTTTATTATTTAAAACTTCTATATCAATTAGTGAAATAGTTTTAACAATCTTCGCGCTTAATAAAGCCTTCTTGACGGCTTCTTTAGCTGCATATTTACCGCTTAAATGAATATAGGGATCTTTGTAACTATTGCAATATTCAAATTCTAAGGCGGAAAATACTTTATTTAGGAATTTTGAATCTTTATAAAGAGCTTTTATTCTATCAATTTTTACAATATCTGTACCAATTGATAACATTATTATTTATTTATTTATTTATTTGATTAATAATATCAACAACTTCAGATAAACTATCTAAATCAAAATCAGCACCAGAATCTATAATATCTTCAGTGCTTCCATATTTTGCAAAAGCTGTCTTCATTCCTAATTGGCCTGCACCTTTGATATCTCTTTCCGGCCAATCACCAATCATAATACATTCTTCTAGATTAGCATTTAGTTTTTCTGAAATTTTAATAAATGGTTCTTTTGCAGGTTTGTAAAAACCAGTATCATTGAAAGTAACTACCTCATCAAAAAAACTATGAAGATCAAGTGTATATAATCTCATCCATGCTTCTCGACTTGGAGCATCAGAAACAATACCTAAGTTTAAATTCATACTAAGTAGTTTATTTAATGTAGGAATAACATCAGGATAAAGGTTTAATGAAATTTCTTTAGCTTTTTTATACTCAACTATCGCTGCAGCAAGATACTTGTAATTAATTATACCAATTTTATTTATTATAAATTCGTTAAAAACCTCTTGATGTTCATAGCCCTTAGTATCATATATTGTAAATATTTCATTTACTGACTTTTCTTTATCAATGTCCATACCCATATTAATCATAGCTTCAACTGCAGCATTAATTGATACAGATTTCATTTTCATAAAGTCTAGCAAGGTATTATCTAGGTCAAAGATTACAGATTTTATCATGATTAGAATAAACTAATATTATTCACAATGCTTTGTATAGTATTCGAAGTTTTCAGATTTTAAATAATTATTAGCAGTTTTTCTATAATTTCGATCTCTTTTACACTTCGTAAAAGCATCTTTGGCTGCTAGTTTATTACATAGGTTCATTTCTGACACTCCAAGTTCAAACAGAGCTGGAGCATAATTTCTTTTATTTTTTAAACTTAATTTTGCATTATCTTTAGCTCTTTGATAATCTAACTTTTCATTATAAACAGATGCTAATCTTGCTAGAATACTATATGCACTAGGATTAGATTTTAACGCCATATTTGCATAAGAAATTGCATTATCTAAATTAGATTCGCCTATTTCTAAATCCATTAACAACTCGTATGCCCTATAGTAAGTATCATCTAGAACTATTAAATCGTTAAGGATAGTTTTAGTCTTTTCAATCTCACCTTTGGATTTATATAATTTTGCTTTTTCAAAAAAAGCTTTAGTATAATCTGGTTTTATTAAAATCGCTTCATCTAGGAAAGATTGAGCTTTATCATAATCATCAACAGCTATGTAACACTTAGAAATCATATACAAAACCTTATAATTTTTTGGCTGAAGTTTTATACCTTTTTCCAAAATCTCTGCAGCTTTTCCATAATCTTTAATAGCATAATAGATATTACCTATTCTAAACATAGCAGAAGTATTCCCCGGATCGTAAGATAAAGCTTTATTAAAATGTTCTAAAGCAGTTTGATAATCCTTAACATCATAAGCCTCTTTACCTTTTAGAATTTCTAAATTAGCAATGTATTTGATTTCATCTTGATACAATGAATTATAAGGGTTTAGTTGGTTAGCTTTATTAAAATTAGCAATTGCGTTTACATAATCCTTATTTTCTTTATAAGCATATCCTAATCTGTAATAAACAATTGAATTATCTTTATACTTTTTAAGTAAAATCTCTGTTTCTTCAATTGCTTCTAGAACAAAACCACTAGATAAAGTTTTACTTACATTTTTGAGATCATTAATTAAGTCACCTAATAAAGAACCTTCTTCAGCATATTTGTCTGGGCTACTTTTCATAGCTAATTGTAAACTTTTATTAGCATTGTTTAGATCATCTAATTTTAAATATATCTGATATGATAGATAATGAAAACTTTCATCTTTCTCTTCAACAAGTTCAAGAAAAGACTGAGCGTTTAATATATCATCTGCAAGGAACAAAGATTCTACTTCTTCTAAAGATACGCTTGAAAAAATAAAAGAATTTAATAAAAATAATAATGAAAAAAGTCGTTTCAAAATAATCTCCTTAATTGTGCTGAAGGCGGGATTTGAACCCGCACGAGAAATATTCTCACTGCCCCCTCAAGACAGCGTGTATACCAGTTCCACCACTTCAGCTATATTGACTGAAGTGAATCTTATTCAGTTTCTTCAACTTCTATTGGAACATTAATTACTGGCTCAATATCTTCAAGTTTATTTCTATCTAAAATAGGATCACTAGTAGATGTTGAAACATCTATTGATCCAGGTGTAGAAATAACATTTAAGGATATTGCAAAAATCATAAATAAAGCAGCAAGAATTGCTGTTGTACGAACAAGTAATTTATCGGCAGCTTCACCACCAAATGCTGAATTTAAAACATTACCTGTCATTGCACTTCCCATTCCACCAGTTTTACTCGACTGCATTAGAATAATACTAACGAGCAGAAAACAAACTAAAACAAATAAAATTAAGATTACATAATATAATGCGTCCAAATTAACTTCTCCTTAAAATTTATTATAAATATTATAAAATACATCAGCATCTATAGAAGCTGAGCCTATTAAAAAACCATCAACTTCATCAACAGCTAGTATTTCAGAAGCATTTTCCTCATTAACACTACCTCCATACAATAGGCATATATTACAATTATTTAGATTAATTTCATTAATAATATTTTTTAAAAATTTATGAATAGAATAAATTGTTTCAGTATCAGCTGATTTACCTGTTCCAATTGCCCAAATTGGTTCATAAGCAATAATAAACTCTTTAGATAAATTGAAGTTAATATCATTAAAGATTCTTTTAAATTGATTTTTTAGCACTTCTCTAGTAATTCCTGATTCTCTTTCTTCTAAAGTTTCACCTATGCATATTATTGGCGTTACATTTGAATTATTTAAGACTTTTAACTTATTATTAACATCAATATCACTTTCATGAAAAATCTGACGTCTTTCAGAGTGTCCAATGATTGCAAAATCACAATTTGATTCTTTAATCATTTGCAGAGAGTTTTCGCCAGTATAAGCACCGTTTTCATATTCTGAAACGTTCTGAGATCCTAAAGATATCGATTTATTGGATTCTGATAGCTTATTCACATAATCAAGATGGATTGAAGAAGGACATATAACAATATTGCAGTTATTATTTAAATCTTTTGAAAGAAAATTTTCGAAATATGAATCAATATTTTTTTTACTCATATACATTTTCCAATTTGCTATACAATATTTACTCATTTAATACATCTCCCATGATTTAGTTAGATTTAATTTTTCTCCACTTAATAATTTCAATGATGCTCCTCCTCCTGTTGATACATGAGTAAAGCCACTTAAATTGTCATACATTTCTATTGCACTTACTGTGTCTCCGCCACCAATTATTGTTATTTTATTTTTCATTCTTTTTAAAAATTTTGAAACTTTTATTGTTCCATTAGAAAAATTTTTGTTTTCAAACAAACCTAATGGGCCATTCCATATTACTTTATCCAATTTGTTTATTTTTTTCCTAAAAATATTTAAGGTTTCAGGACCTATATCAAGACCTATATCATTATCCTCAAGATTATTAATATTTTTTATAAATATTTTATTAGAATCAATATTATCTTTGACGCAAACCACATCTACAGGTAATATAATATTTTTATTTATTGATTTTGATTTTTCTATAATTTCTTTTGCAATATCAAGCATATGATTTTCAACCATACTAAGGCCTACGTTAAGACCTTTAGACTTTAAAAAAGTAAATGCCATTGCACCACCAATTAAAATATAATCTGCGTTATCTAAAAAAAAATTAATCATTTTAATTTTAGTAGATATCTTGGAACCTCCAATAATAATTCCAGTTCCTAACGATTTTTTTTGATATAAAAAATCAAATTCCCTAATCATTAACAATCCAATACATCTATGTTTAAAAAAATTTAAAATTTTAGAGTTTGAGGCATGTGATCTATGAGATGTTCCAAATGAATCACAAACATAAATATTACCATGACTTGATAATTTTTTTGAAAATTCTCTATTATTATCTGTTTCTTGTTTATAAAATCTTAAATTTTCAAGTAAATGAATTTGACCTGGTTTTAAAGATTTAGAAATATCTATTGATTCACTGCTAATACAATCATCTGAAAAATATATTTTATTTTTGTAGTACTTATTTAAATATTTTTGAACAGGTTTTAAGCTTAAATCGGAGTTTCTCCCATTGGGTCTACCAAGATGACTCATTATAACAATTGATGCATTTTGAGATAAACAATAATTAATAGTTTCAAATGAGGCTTTTATTCTAAAATCATTAATTATTTTACCTTTATTGATTGGCACATTATAATCAAATCGTATAAGAACGGTTTTATTAGTTATATCTAATTCATTTATAGCCTTCATTTTAAGAAATTAGCATGAGGGGAACTATAATAATTAATTTTAATCTTTTTTAAAATTATCATTCTACTTCCTCAAACTCTGCATCAATTACATTTTTTTGGTTACTGGTAGATTTATTTTCAAGGAATAAATTTTTAAAGATTAACCGTAAAAGATAAAAAAAAACTAATATAAGAAAAAATTTCATTAATTAATTTTCAACTTTTAGTGGATTGTAATATTTAGTTCCGTTTATTGGACTTCTGATAACATTGAGGATTTCTTTTAAATCATTTTTATTATTTACAAAGTCGATATCATTTGTATTTATAATAAGCAAGGGGGACTTGTTATATCTAAAAAAATATTCATTATACATTTGATTTAAAGAGTCAATATAATTCCAATCCATATTATTCTCATACAATCTACCTCTTTGTTTAATATTATCCATTAATCTTGAAGTTTCAGATTGCAAAAAAATTATTAAATCAGGATAAACAATATTCTTTTCAAGAATTGTGGCAATTGAATTATATAAATCCATTTCTTTATCGTCTAGATTTAAAGCAGCAAAGATTCTATCTTTCATAAACATATAATCAGAAACTACATACTTATTAAATAGATCAGTTTGTTTAAATTCATCTTGTTGTTTATATCTTGATAATAAAAAAAATAATTGTGTTTGAAAAGCATATTGCTTAGAATTTTTATAAAATTCTGATAAAAATGGATTTTCTTCAAATTTTTCTAAAATTAATTGTGCCTGAAATTCGTCAGCTAGAATCTTAGCCAAACTAGTTTTACCAACCCCTATACTGCCTTCAACTGTAATATGATAATTTATTTTCATAATTTTATATCTCTAATTTACAAATTTTAGATGTATCTTTAACATTATTCAATAAATAATTAACAGATTTATTATATTTTGGTAATATATATTCTCCAGCTATTTCTGACCAAGGTAATAGAACAAATCTTCTATCATATAATCTAGGATGTGGAATAACTAAAAATTCAGATTTATAAACTTTATTGTTAAAAGTAAGTATATCAATATCTATAATTCTTGGCATATTTGGATTATTTTTAATTTTTCTTCCCATCTTTACTTCAATAGACTCAGTCAAACTAAAAAAACTCAATAGATCTAATGTTGTTTGAATTTTAACAACTAAATTATAAAAATTCTTATCACTCAGTGAATCTAGTGGTTCCGATTTATATATTGATGAATTGCTTAGAATAATAACATTACTGTTTTTAAGTTTTTCAAATAGAAGCTTTATATTATTAATTCTATCACCACTATTTGAACCTATTGATAAAAAAGAGAAATTATCCATTATAAACAGTTGATATATATTCTACCTCATCATTTAAAGTAGGATTAATCTTTTTTATTTCAATTGATAAATTAATTACTGGAAACCTAGATGTTAAATAATCATAAATATCTTTACATAAATTCTCCATTAAAACATATCTTTTAGATTTAAATATAAATTTTGTATGCTTTATAATCATTGAATAATCTATAACATCATGAATTTCATCTTTAATATCATTACTATTTTTGACTTCGTATGATATAGTTATAAAAAAATTTTGACCATTTTCTTTTTCTTCTTCATATAAACCATGATAACCGTGAAATTTTAAATCTTTTATTTTGTATTTATGCATTATGATTTATTTTTTTATATTCAGCAATATACTCAATCCCTTTTCTTTTTTGTATACTCAAATTATTAGGATAAAGTTTCTCTAATTCAAAAAAAGAACAAAAATTATCTTCAAGCTCATTTAAAGTCACTTCAAATGGAGGATTTGAAGCAACTGTATTATCTCCTATTGGAAGCATAATACCAATAACCATTCCATTATCTTTTAGCAATTTATTGCAATTCTTGACGTATAATAACCTTTTTGATGGATTGATAGCACAATAAAAAGTGTATTCTAATATATAATCAAAAAAACTATTATATTGATTATTTAAATTAAAGAAATCCTGATGGATTAACTTTATATCTGTATTATTTTGCTTATTACAAAAATATAAAGTTTTTATTGCAGTATCAGAAAAATCACATGCAAATACATTAAAACCGCTTTTAGCTAAGAAAATAACATCACTACTAATACCACAGCCAGGAATTAATATATTTTTTGAATTTTTATTTTTAATTGATTTAGACCAATTTACAAAAAAGGGAGTTGGCTTACCTATATCCCAAGAAAATTCATTTTTTTTGTACTTATTGTCCCAGAATAATGAATTATCAACTTCTAAAGATTTATCTGTCATCAAATATGTGAAACATTTTCAGCTTCATCACCTCGCTGAGTAATTGTAGAATCAAACTTAACTTCCATACCTTCTCTTATTTTTAAACCTGGTCTAACTTTAGATATATGAAAAAAATAATCTTGATCATCTTCGTCACACTCAATAAAGCCCCAACCTTTTAATTTATTCCATTCTTTAATATATCCAACTTTCATTTTGTATCCTTATTAGTTTTAAATCCTATATCTTTATCAAATTCAGATGGAAAATCATAACCTTCTCTATCAGGATAATGCATAATATTTTTGACATTATTCCAACTCACTAAAAAATTTGCATCTATAGTTTTTTTTTTATTTTTTTTTGTTAATAAATTAGGGTGAGCCAACCATATTCCTATATGATCATATCCCTTGACAAGGAAATGTTTTATATTACTGTTTATGCCAATTTCGTTATAAACTGAAATATCTAAAAAATCTATATAAACAACATCACCAATTATATCCTCAATATTAAACATATTGAATATAATTATTAGTCATCTAGTTCTTTTTTAATTGTATCTATATCTTCTTTTAAAGATTCTAAAGATTTGTTTATCTTTCTTACATCTCTTTGAGTAGTTCTCTTGTAGCTAGAAAACTCTTCAGATAATGACTCCAAAGATTCATTTAAATCTTCTAGTCTATCTGAAAGTGTTTCATTAATTTGATCTAATTTAAATTCTAATCTTTCAAAAGTATTATTAACTGAGTCAACTTTAGCATTGTATGCTCTGTAGTGAATATTTGTTTCTTCTTGAAGGGTTTTTACATGCTTTGAAATTCCAATATACTTTAATTCTAATCTATTATACACCTCACTCCACTCATTTACATCGCCACTTAAAGTAAAGTCACTTTCTTGTAAATCACCCATCTTCTCAACTCTATCATAATCTACAACAGTCCAGTAATAAAGTCCTGTCAAAGTCAAAACTGTTAAAAAAATCCATACTCCTCTATCTTTTATAATATCCATTTATTTTCCTTAGATTTATTATTTTTCAACTTCTTCTAATTTTTTTTCCCAATCTGTTTTGGAATTTTTATTTTCATTAGAGTTTAAAGATGCATAAAAAGCTTCTTTGTCTTCTGTCTTTTTCTTTAATAATGAGAAAGCTTCTTCCATTTCATTGTTAAATTCAGTAATAGTTTTTTCAAGACGAGTTTCTAATTCTTTCAATAGTGTTGGACCATAACTGTCATTAATTCCAACTAACAAATCATCAAGATAATCTCTTAAAAAATTACTTCTACCCTCTTTAGTATTTAAATCTTTAGCCATTATTTATTAAATATTAGTTTAAACATAGTATAAATTTTTAAATTTTTTTTCTATAAAACAATAATTATTATTTTCACTAATTATTATACCACATCGTCATTATCTAATTTATCTTCATTAACAAAAAATTCATTAAACTGCTCAAAATACATACTATTGACATAATAAATAAGGTTCAATAGTAATACGATAAAGAAATAATTCAATGAGATTAAAATTATATTTGAGAATAATATTAAATATAATTCTTTATTTTTATCATCTGAAAATATATGCAATAAAAAGACAAGTGAAACTGGTACTAATCCTACCAAATATACTACGAACGAAGCATCATATGAGAAATTATATAAACAAGAAAGAATACTTACGCTAGACAATGTAAGTATTGAAAGATTATTATTTTTTATCAGATTTATTTTTTCTTTTGATATATAATTAACAGCAAATAGAAGTAATAAAACTGATATAAAACACTTAAGAATAAATGAAAATATTAAAATCATTGTTATAATTTACTTAATTAATTACTTTCATTCTAAAATTAAAATTTGCCATATTAATTATTGAATATACAGGAACACCTAGGATATTATAATCAGGCACAAAGCCCCAAAATCTTGAATCATAACTATTGTCACGATTATCTCCCATTAAAAAATAGTAATTATGTTTAACTACATATTTATCGATACTACTAATATATTTACCATTAATTTTCAGATTTTCTAAAATATATTTTTTATCTTTTACCTTATTTGCAATCCTAGGATCCCAAGGAGTTATGATTTTATTATCATTATTTTTCATTACTAATTGTTCTGCATGTTTAATTTGTTCATTATTTTGTTTCGTCTGAAGTTTTCTCCTAGCATCAACACTACTGCCTGAAAAAATACCAAGTATTTTGTATTTAATAAGTCCACGCAATCTGCTTATGTGTTCAGGATCGATAAGAGTAAATTGCCAACCATCAAGCTCAAGATTATTCCCATCAAGCAATAGTAGATTTACTAACGATTCCCAATCATTAACTTCTTTAATATTGTAAGAAAAACCTTCGTCCCATAATCCATTAGAATTAATGTCTTCAAATACTTCTCCAATATCGTAATTATTATTATTATTATTATCAATAAATGATTCAGACTTATATGGGACTGTAAATTTACTTATATTATCAATATTACCGTAATCCCATTTATTGTTATTATTTCTATCATTATATTCTTCAGAATCTTTATCATAGAAGTAATTATTATTTAAATCATCAAAGCTTTCACATTTAAATTGAGAATATAAATAGTCTGAATTCCAGGTCATATTTTTAGTAAGTACATTACTTTTATCAGGAAGACGTTTTAAATATTGCCCTTCGGAAGGGAATTCTAATAGTTCATCATTTACATAAATTTTTCCTTCATGCATGCTGATTCTATCTCCAGATAAACCTATACATCTTTTAACATATTTTTGAAAAGGATCTCTTGGAAATTCGAAAATAGTAACATCACCATTTTTAATTTCTCTAAATTCAGGAAGTCTATACCATGGAATATCAAATCCAAACCTTGTATAAGGAATACCTATCCATGTTGGTGTTTTCATCCCAAATATAAATTTATTACCGATAAGGACATCGCCAATTAAGATTGTTTTTTCCATTGACCCAGTAGGAACAACATAAATTTCCAAAAGACATGTTTTAATAGTAAATGCTACTATAATTAATGTTATTAAACCCTTAAACTCTTTGATTTTTTTCTTTGAAATTTTCATAAGTTAATATGCTATTGCCTTTGCACCTCTTCTGCTATCTGAAGCACCATAATAAACGCCATCAATAATCATAATTGAATTAGCCTCTCCCAAACCTGTATCTGATCTATAAATAAGATTATGCTTAGCATCTATTAATTTATTAATAACTTCTGTATTTAATGAGTTCTTTTCGATTTGGATTAAATCTGGGAACCATTGTTGATGAAATCTTTTTGATTCAACTGCATCCTTTATTTCCATGTTAAAATCAATAACATTAGATATAACCTGAGAAACTGTAGTAATTATTGTAGAACCTCCTGGTGAACCTGTGATTAAAAATGGTAAATTATCATCCGTTGTTACTATTGTTGGTGTCATAGAACTCAACATCCTTTTTTTAGGTTTAATTGAATTTTTTTCACTTCCTATTATGCCATACATGTTTGGATGACCTGGTTTAATTGAAAAATCATCCATTTCATTGTTTAATAAAAACCCTGAGTTATCAACAGTAATACCACTTCCAAACCAACCATTTAGAGTTGTTGTTACACTAACACAATTCCCAAATTTATCGACTATTGAATAATGTGTTGTCTCATCGCTTTCATTTGTTGTTATTTTTATAGACTCATGCAATTCAGTACTTGTTATAGATAATGTATCATTAATAGTTTGAAATATTGAATCTGCATAATCTTGACTAACCAAATAATCAATCGGTATATCAACATAATCCATATCACCTAAATACTTATATCTATCAACATATGCTCTTTTAGATATTTCTGACATATAATGTACATGCTTGTAATCTTGAAACATAATATTCGAAAAATCCAAATTCTCTAATTGATTAAGAATAATTGCTAGTGTTATACCACCAGATGATGAAGGGGGCATTGAGATAACATTGAAATCTCTATACTTAAATTTTATTGGTTCTAACTCCTTTACAGTATAATTAGATAGATCTTGTTTCGATATGATGCCATTAGTTCTATTCATGCAAGAAATTATATTATCAGCAGTTTGACCTAAATAAAATTCTTTATATCCATACTTAGTTATTCTCAATAATGTTTGAGCTAAATCTTCCTGAATCATTAATTCATTAAGCGTATAATTTTTATTTTCAACAAATATTCTATGAGATTCTTTATCCATACTTAATTTATTAATTAACGACAAATTATTAAATAAGTAAGAATTATGTTGATCTAATTTGAAACCATATTTAGCTAATAAAAAAGATGGGTATAATAAATCTTCCCATGTCAAAGTTCCATATTTATCATGTACATATCCCATTCCAGCAACAGTACCTGGAACTCCTACAGACAAACTACTAGAGGTGCTTAATCCTTGAATAACTTCACCATTTTCATCTAAAAACATTTTTTCATTGCTTAGGTACGGAGCAGTCTCTCTAAAATCAATCGCAGTAGATGAGCCATCAGCAAAATTTATCACCATGAAACCTCCACCACCTAAATTCCCAGCACTAGGATGAGTAACAGATAAAGCAAAACAAACACCAATTGCTGCATCAATAGCATTTCCGCCATTCTTCATGATATCAACACCAATTTCACTTGCTTGAATTTTTGATGATACTACCAAACCATTACGACCTGAAACATCTGATGAAATAAATGGATAAATAAATTGGGTAATTAAAATTATTTTAAATATAATTTTCATTAAATCACTTTTATAATGGGTTTTTTTCCTTTAATAAACTTTACAGAAATTACATCGATTGTGTAATTATTTTTTATATTATTTTCACTAATATAAGATTTCAAAGAATTATCAATATCTATTTTCTTTAAATTTTTTGATTCATTATCTAGGACTTTAACAAACTTACAATTATTCTTTTTATCAATAAGACAATAATTAGTAATCACATTATCAAATTCTATACTTTGATCCTTAATCATAAAATTATTTTTTATATATTTAACACCAACTAATTGGTGAGCTAAATCCTTAAAACCATTTTCTTTATTTAAATAAAATTCATAATTAGGCATATTATTTTTTACAATTTTAAAAGATCTTCTATGAATAGGAGTTGATTTATTTATCTCTAATTGTTCAATATGATATTTTGTGCCATATCCCTTATGATTAATAAATTTATATTCAGGAAATATTTTATCATAATTCTTCATAATATTATCTCTAGTTACCTTAGCTATTATTGATGCAGCAGCTATAGTCTGAGATATATTATCTCCATTTACAATATAGTCTGTGGGATATATAGTAATATTTGAATATGGACCATCAATCAATACCTTATCAGGTTTTATATCTAAATTACCAAGAGATTTTTTCATACCTAAAAATGTAGCTTTTAGAATATTTATATCATCAATAATATTTTCATTAACAATACCTACGCCAACAGATATAGCTTTATCATATATTTCAGAAAATAATTTATCTCTTTTTTTGGGAGTAAGTTTTTTTGAATCTTTAATACCTTCAATAATTTCATAAGGTTTTAGCACAACAGATGCAGCAACTACAGGTCCTGCTAATGGTCCTCTACCTGCTTCATCAATCCCAACAATATTTTTAAAACCTTCATCCCAATATTTTTTCTCATATTTAATAAAATCCATACATTTAATATAGTGTTATAATTACAAATATTTGTAATTTAAAATATAACTGGGGTGCTATAAAATGCTGAGAATATACCCTTAAACCTGATCTAGATAATACTAGCGGAGGAAATCTTATGAAACTTTTTATCTTTTTATTAATCTCTACTATTTTTTCAAATGAAATTATAATTAATTCTCAATTGTTAAATAAGAAAAAAACACCTTTGGAAAAAGCTGATATAGTCTGTGGAAATTCATATGCTACTTCAAATTCAAATGGTGATTTTACAATAAAATGCAATGATTCTGAAAAGCTTAGAATTTCTTACATTGGATACAAAGATATTACAGTATCATTGATTGATGTAGGCAATACTATTATTTTAATAGATGAAGATATTAATTTCGATAATGTGAAAATTGTTGGTGGTCTGAATTCATCATCAACGGATAATAGAATAAAAATATTATCTCAAGACAAAATCAAATACAGTGGTAAATATCATTTACAGGATGTGATTGAATCTACTCCAGAATTAAATTATGCTGGAGGAACTTCTAGACCAAGGTATTTCCAAATAAGAGGACTTGGTGAGCTTAGCCAATTTTCTGGAGAAGGACTCCCTCATTTTTATGTTGGTTTATTTTTAGATGATATAAATTTTACTGGAATTGGAGGAATTTCAATTCTAGATGATTTAAGACAAATTGAAATTTTCAAAGGACCTCAATCGACATCATTTGGTACAAATGCAATGGCTGGAGTTATAAATTTATTGACAAATAATCCGCATCTTGAAGAATCATTTAAGATCAATTATTCATTATCATCTTTTGATGGAAAGAAAGTGAATGCAAGTATTAATTATCCTATTAACAGCAAATTGCGAATATATTTTAATTTTATAAGGAATCAATCTGATGGTTATATTAAAAATGATTTTAGACCAGATGAAGATTCAAACAGACAAAACGAACAACTTTCAAAAATAAAATTATTATTTACGCCAAATATTAATTCATCTTTCTTGTTAACATATTACAATATAAAATTTAATAATTTATATGATGCGTGGACGATAGATAATAACGGTTATAATACTATGTCAGATTTTATCGGTGAAGACAATCAAAAGACTAACGCTACATCTCTAAAGTCACTGTATAACTTTAAGAAGTTTACACTTACTTCTATCACAACATTTTCAGATAATGAGCTAAACTATACTTACGATGGCGATTGGGGTAATAATGAAATGTGGGAATCAGAACCATACAATTGGGACCCAGCAACATATTATTACACCTGGGATTTTCCAGATATTACAAATAGAAAAAGAAAAAATACAACTCAAGAATTAAGATTTTCATTTGATAATATTGTATTTGGACTATTTTATTCAAACTTGAAAGAATATGACGATCGAAGTGGATATTTTTTTAATGGAGACTATGATTATATGACATCCAGATTCAATATTGATAATAGCGCAGTTTATACTAAGTATATGAAAGACTTTAATAACAGAATATCAATTGATTTATCTCTAAGGTTAGATAAATATAATACAACAAATGATCTATATTATTTAGCAAGCTATTATGGAAACTCTGGTAATGATGTTCTATCAATTGATGATAGTAATATTGGTTGGGATTTTTTAATAACTAATAAATTATCAAAACATAATATACTAACATTTAGTATTTCGAAAGGATTTAAAACTGCTGGTATCAATCAGTCCCCTAATTTTTCAAATGAAAGATACTACAAAACTGAAGATTGTTTAAACACAGAAATTGGTTATTTATATAATGATGATAGAATATCTTTTAGAAGTTCACTGTTCTACATGAAAAGAAATAATCCCCAACTAAGATTATTTATTCAAAGAGATATATCAAAACCGACTTATTTTGATTACGCAACTTTCAATGGCTCAAAATCTTATAATTATGGTATTGATGCTAACCTTAATGTTAAAAATAAATCTAATGAAACATTTATCAGTTTAAGCTTACTAAAAAGCAATTTAGGAGTTTTCTATTTCGATGAATCAGGTGATGAAAATGAAACTCAATTTGGAAATAGAGCAGGTGCACATTCTCCAGAGACAAGTATAACAATAGGCAATAAATTTATTATTTCAGACAAATTAAATTTTAATATTGATGCAAATTACTTAAGTAGTTTTTATTTTGATGAACAAAATTCTCATAAATCAAAAAATAGAACATTATTTAATTCAAGTTTAGCTTATGAAAATAAAATATATTCATTTTCATTTTGGATTAAAAATTTATTAGATATCTCTTATGCTACTAGAGGATTTAGTTTTGTTCTTGAACCTGAGACCACTGAGGGATTTACTGGAGATAAAAAAAATTATAAATCTTTTGGCCCTCGCAGAACAATTGGCCTTACTATAGAATTTTTATTAAAATGATTATAATATATCTATTTATAATTCTCCTATTTGGATTAATAAAAAATAATTACAATAGTGATGAAGATTTTATATTCTCATCAAGAAAACTGACTCTTCCTGCATTTGTTGCAACCTTTGTAACGACCTGGTATGGTGGCATTCTTGAAGTTGGTAGATTTACGTTTGAAAATGGTATTATTACATGGATAATTTTTGGATTTTTTTACTATATAGCAGCGATACTATTATTAGTATTTATTGCACCCAAAATTCATAAAAACAATATCAATACAATACCAGGATATTTTCATAGAAATTTTGGATATATACCTGGAGTAATATCTTCGATAATAATTTTACTATTATCTTCTCCAGCGCCATACTTAATGATATTTGCTTCTATCTTTAACCATGTATATGATATTAATTATATTTATTCAATCTTCATTGGACTTTTCTTTTCTGTTTCTTATATAATGCTTGGCGGATTTAAGTCAATTATAAGAACAGATAAAATTCAATTTATTCTGATGTATACAGGCTTTATCATTATACTAATAAAACTCTATATCAATTTTGGAGGAATATCATTTTTATCGAACAATGCTCCAGATGGACATTTAGAATTTTCCAATAAACTCCCAATAGGTTATCTTATATCATGGTTATTTATATCCATGATAACTTTTATCGATCCAAATATTTTCCATAGAGTTTACTCTGCTAAAAATCAAAAAATATTATCAAAAGGCATTCTATTTTCAATCGTATTTTGGATAATATTTGATTTTTTAACAATATCTACGGGTTTATATGCATCTGCTATTATAAAATCAAGCGATATTACATCTTCCCCATACCTTATTCTATCTGATATGATTTTATCTCCTTATTTGCAGGTATTTTTTATTATTTCACTACTTTCAATTGTTATGTCAACCATTGATAGCTTTACATTTACATCAGCTATTACGATTGGAAATGAAATTAAAAATAAGAAATCAATGAAGTTTAATACAAGGATAGGACTATTGATTACGTCAATAATAGCTGTAGTTATTTGCATATCATTTAATAAAGTTATTGATATATGGTATATTTTTGGTTCTATAGGAGCATCATCACTACTAATACCTTTAATAAAGATTATTTTTAATACTGATTATAAGATTAATTATCCAACGATGACATTAATAATGCCCGCAGCTATAGCATCTATATGGATTTATTTAGGGTATCCGTATAATGTTGATCCTATATTTCCGGGAATGCTTAGTAGCTTCATTTTAACAAACCATTTCACAAACTAACCTATGTATGATAGGATACTTATCTACCATTCTTATCTTTGGTAAATAATACGCTCATAATTTTTGATATCTCATCAGAGCTCTTACTATCTATTGAAGATTTGTACTCCAAAGTATCAACATTACCATCGAGTTCTTTTATAAATTTACCATTTTTTATATTACTAAGAATCTTCTTTAATTTTCTTTCATATTCATCGTCAATTAGATAATTACCAGATTTAAGCCCACCATAACGCGCAGTATCGCTTATTGCACTATAAAGATAATCAAAACCCTTTTCATGGAACAAATCAACAATCATTTTAATCTCATAATAACATACAAACCATGCAACAATAGGCGAATATCCATCTTCAAGTAATACTTTAAGTGTTTTCTCTATCATAACAGGAAGTCCGCCAGTTAGCAATGCTTGTTCTCCGAATAAATCCGTTTCCGTCTCTTCTTTAAATGTTGATAAAAATGAACATGTCTTTGCAGATCCTATAGCTTTACTATATGCTTTTGCAGTATCTAATGCATTACCAGAAAAATTTTGCTCAATAGCAAGCAATGCAGGAACTCCCTTGCCTTTTTTATACTCATCTCTTACCATTTGCCCACCTCCACTTGGTGCGACCATTATAACATCAACATTTTTTGGAGGCTGAATTAGATTGTATACTATATTATATCCATGAGAAAAAAGAATTGTATCATTCTCATTTAGATGACTTTTAATTTTTGAATTAAACACTACAGGGATTGATGCATCTGATACTAAAATACATATTAAATCCGCCCAAAATGATACGCTTTCAATAGAATCATATACGATATTACTCTCTAATGATTCTTTTTCTATTGAATCAATACTTCGGACTCCTACTTTTATAGACAGTCCAGAATCTCTTAAATTTAATGCTTGAGCTCTGCCTTGATTACCATATCCGATAATACCTATTTTTTTATTTTTAATTATATTTAAAGAAATATCCTTATCAAAAAAAATTGGATTGTTTTTCTTTGTCATTAAAATTTAATCTTTTGTTTGTCTTTATCTTTATTCTGGCGAAACAGGATCATTGTTCTACCTATACAACCAGCTATTTCACATTTTAAATTATCTACAACCAATGATTTTCTTTCATCTGTAATTTTTCCTTCGTGAAATTTGATTTTAATAAGCTCATTAGTATTTAATGATTCATCAATTGAATTTAATACTCCCTTATTAACTTCATTCTTACCAATTAAAATTTGAGGCTTTATGTAATGAGCTTTTGCTCTTAAAGATTTTCTCTGATTAGATGTTAATTTCATATTAATTCTCTATAATTATATTAAGTAAATTTACTATATCTTGAACAGTTATTAACTGATCATTATTAAAATCTATAATTTCAAACTGATCATCTGATGGTGTATACTCTCCAAGTATTATATTAACAACAATAACGACATCAACAACATTAACACTACCATCAAAATTAACATCTCCAAATTGTGCTTCAATATTAATAATTTCTAGTTTAAAATCATCTAATGCAGCTTCTACTAGAGAACCCCCAGAACCAACATCACCATCATTTAAAAGATCTGATGCTATGTATCTAAATTGAACTGCATCTGATAAATCAATATAATTAGACAAAACAAAACGTCTTTCATGCCATTTATTCATAGAAATAGAAGTATATTCTAGATCAACCCAATTTACACCTCCATCTGATGACGCTTGTACATTCCAGATATCATTTCCAGGATTATTTCCAAAATCATTGGTATACCATCTCCAATAGGATAAAAGGACATGAGGATACTGCTCTAAATTATATATATCTGAGTATAAAATAGTTTCTCCACCATCAATATCACCATTACCTGGTTGATCAACATCATAATTACCAGTAACAAAACATTTATCACCATTTTCAGAGTAATCTTCATTTGTTTGTACAATAAAATCAAGATTAGCAAATCCACCTTGAAGTGATGTACCAAATGGAATTCCCTGCTCCCACTCACCTACAGTGGCTGTAGATTCAACAGTCCAGTTATTTTCCCCTTCAAAATCCTGAAATACAATATCAATTAAATCTCCATAAATAAAGGATATACTTTCTTCGATTTGAGGATAATTAGAGCTTTGACCAATGCTATTTGTTGCAGTGATATAATAATAAACAATCACATTAGATTGATCAAATGTCATAATTGCTTCGTATCTATTATCATTAACAATGTTCATATTTGCATCATCCCAATTAATGTTATCCAAGCTATAATGCAATATTACATCTTCAATGCTTCCATCAAAACTATCAACATATGCTATAAATGGAACGTAAGGACTATCATCTAATGATATATCTTGCACATCTTCATGAATAATACTAATTCCTCCAACAGATAATACAAACAAACCAAGCTCTCTATCGCTAGATATTATATTACCGCTTGGTAGATAAGGATATACACCCCAATTACTAACATAAAGACCTTCAATATCACTAAAATCATAATAAGCGATCTCTTCTAATTCATAAGGATTAGAAACATCTACAATTCTAGTTCCATCAGCGTAATAAGATATATAGAGATTATTTGTACCTGGTTTAATATACAAATTATGAGCGCTATGCTCTTCACCTTGAGGGGTTTGATATTCATCAATAAGATTTATATTATTATAATCAGAAATATCCCAAGCCTTGATATGACCACCTAGATTTTCATCTCCTGTAAATAAATAATTCTCATCTTCTGATATTGCAACATCATGTGTGCTTATGCCATCTGTTCCAGTAAAGTGAGATATTATAGTTGTTGGATTTGATCTATCAGAGACATCTATTATTCTAAAGTACCCTACATAAATTGAAGCACAATATAACTTATCATTGTACACCTCTATATCATGACAATATCCAGCTTGCGAACTTGTTTCATTTTCTAAATTCCAAGTTCCAACTAGATTTGGATTAGCAGGATCTTCTAAATCATAAATCCATATATCATTCTCATCTGCTCCAACAACATACAGATAACCATCTGAATCAATATAAATATTATGGGATGTTAAAAAATCAAATACAGTATTTACCAAAACAGGCTGGTCAGGATTATCAACACTGACTATTTTGACACCATCCTCTGCTTCCGTGCCTATATACACATGTCTATCCCAATACTTTAAGTCTCTCCAGGTACTACTTGAGCCTTCTATAATTTCAATTTGAAAAGGATTATAAGGATCGGTTATATCTACAATTGCAGCCCCACTTTGCAATCCAATAACAGCAAACTCTCTTTCATCTTGATAAAAACCAGTTATATCATTACAAGTTTGATTAAAAGATAGATTTGAAAGTAACTGCATATTGTAGCCGTCGCTAAAACAATATGAAATAAAAATAACTATAAATAATGATTTCTTCATTTCTCTAAGTATAATTTATAAAAGAATCTATCCTATTTTCATGTGAAAATCTGTAACAAGTTTAAATAAATGTGATATTAATCAAAAAAATATCATTTATTAATACTTAAAATACAAATGTAAGTATAGAATACTTGTTTTATATCTTACCAATAAAGTCTCAAATTGGCCTTGATGACAAAGAATAAACCCCCGATATTTTATTGGGGGTTTGTTTTTTTAGTACTTTTTAAAAATACCCTACTAATAAAAGCTAAATATCATTAATTTATTATATAATTTTTAAACTTTATTGGAGATATAATGCACAGAAAAAAAATATCCTTAATTGGTGGTGGTCAAATCGGTGGTAACCTAGCCTTATTAGCTGCTCAAAAAGAACTTGGTGATATCGTTATCTATGATATTCCAAATGCTGAGGGCATGATTAAAGGCAAAGCTCTTGATATTTCACAATTAACTCCAATGGATGGATATGATGCTAATATCAAAGGAAGTTCTAACCCTGAAGATATTAAAGATTCTGATGTTATTATTATTACTGCTGGAATTCCTAGAAAACCTGGGATGAACAGAGAAGATTTACTGGATATAAATATTAAAATTATTACAGATGTTGCAAATAATGTTAAAAAATATGCTCCAAACGCATTTGTTATTGTTTTATCAAATCCTCTCGATGCTATTGTTTATTCATTTTATAAAGTATCGGGATTTTCTAAAAATAAAGTTATAGGTATGGCTGGTGTGTTAGATAGCACAAGATTTAAAACATTTTTAGCAATGGAATTAGGCTATTCAACACAAGATGTTAATTGTATGGTTTTAGGCGGCCATGGTGATACAATGGTACCAATTACTAGACTTGCAACAATTGGAGGTATACCAGCTGAAGAAGTTATATCTAAAGATAAATTAGACGCTATTGTTGAAAGAACACGCTTTGGTGGCGGTGAACTAGTTAAATTGTTTGGTAATGGTTCGGCTTATTATGCTCCTGCTGCATCTGCTATTGAGATGGCTGAGTCATACCTTAAAGATAAAAAACGTGTCCTGCCATGTGCAGCATTATGTGAAGGAGAGTTTGATGTAGATGGATATTTTATTGGTGTGCCAACTGTCATTGGTTCAAATGGTATTGAAAAAATATTAGAATTTAAATTACTTGATAGTGAAAAAAAGGAATTAGAAAATACATTAAATGCTGTTAAACAAACTGTTAAAGAAACAGGTTTATAAGGAGAAATAATGAGTTTTTTAGATCAAATAAATGAGTTTTTTGGAATTTTTGTTGGATATTTAGCTCCCGTATTATTTTATTCTATTAATGGTTTTCCTTTAATAGTTATCGTTTTATTAACAGGTGGAATTGTATTTACATTATATTTTAGATTTATAAATATAAGGGGTTTTAGCCATTCAATAGATATTATCAAGGGTAAGTATGACAATCCAGATGATACTGGACAAATAAGTCATTTTCAAGCTCTCACATCAGCTTTATCAGCAACCATAGGACTTGGTAATATAGCAGGTGTTGCTGTTGCAGTATCACTTGGTGGTCCTGGAGCAGTATTTTGGATGGTCTTTATCGCCTTTTTTAGCATGTCAGCAAAATTTGTTTCTTGTACATTAGGACAATTATACAGACAAGTAAATGATGATGGTTCTGTAAGTGGTGGACCAATGTACTACTTAGATAAAGGTTTAAAAGAAAAAGGATTTGGTACGCTAGGTAAAATTCTTGGTGGAATGTATGCTATCTTTATTATTGGTGGCGCATTTGGCGGTGGAAATATGTTTCAAGCAAACCAATCCTACGAACTATTTGGAAAGCTAATTGGACTACCAAATTATTTATATGGTATACTATTAGCCATTCTTGTTGGAACAGTAATTGTTGGTGGTATTAAAAGGATTGGTCAAACAACTGAAAAAATTGTTCCACTGATGGTAGTATTATATGTTGGAGCATCTTTATTTGTTATTATAACAAACATAGATAAGCTTCCAGGTGTACTTTCTTCAATACTTAGTCAAGCCTTTTCACCTGACGCTGCTTATGGTGGATTTATTGGTGCTCTTGTAACTGGTATTAAACGTGCTGTTTTTAGTAATGAGGGCGGTGTTGGTTCTGCTTCAATTGCCCATTCTGCAGCTAAGACTGATGAGCCTGTTCGTGAAGGTATTGTTGCTATGATTGGTCCATTTATAGATACCATAGTAGTATGCTTCATGACAGCTTCAGTTATATTAATTACCGCAGATATAAACCCTCTTTACCAAGTTGGTGGAGGCATTAATGGAGCTGAACTAACCTCTGCAGCATTTGGAAGTGTTATTTCATGGTTCCCTTACATCTTATCAATAGTTGTATTTCTATTTTCATTTAGCACAATGATATCATGGTACTATTATGGAGATAAAGGCTGGAAATACTTATTTGGATCATCAACTATTAAAATATACCAAGCAATGTATCTTGGTTGTGTTGTACTTGGCGCTGTTGCTTCACTTGACAATGTAATTGATTTCTCAGATATGATGATATTATCATGTGGTTTTCCAAATATTATAGGATGCATGTTCCTATTACCTCTTTTAAGCACTAAGCTTGAAGAGTATTGGCTGCGCTATAAATCTGGTCAATTTAAAACATACAAATAATTGAAAAATCCATCAGAATTTTTAACCTTTGCTATAGTTATAGCTAAGGAAGCAGGTAAGATTCAAATGGAATATTTTGGTAAAATTACCGCTTTTAAAAAAAAATCCACGAATATTGATTTGGTTACCAATGCAGATATAGAATCTGAAAAATATATAATAAATCAAATTACTAGAAAATATCCAAATCATTCAATACTAGCAGAAGAGTCTGGGGATACTTTTAATGAAAGTGAATATCTGTGGGTTATTGATCCACTTGATGGAACTACTAATTTTACACACAATCTCCCTATATTTTCTGTATCTATTGGATTAGTTAAGAAAAATATAGGAACAGTTTGCGCAGTAGTATTTAATCCCTCTGCAGATAAATGCTTTTATGCTGAATATAAAAAGGGATCATTTTTAAATAATAAGCCTATCAAATGCACATCAAATAATACTTTAAGTGATTCTCTTTTAGTTACAGGATTTCCATATTTACATGATATAAAATATGATTTATCATTTGAAATTTTTAAGGAATTTTACGATAAAACAAGAGGACTAAGAAGACTTGGCTCAGCTTCTTTAGACTTATGTTTTGTAGCAATGGGAAGATTTGACGGATATTATGAATTTGGATTAAAACCCTGGGATATATGCGCGGGCTCATTAATTGCCACTGAAGCAGGTGCTAAAGTCACAGATTGGGATAATTCTAAACTCCCTTTTGATGGATCTAGAATTATTGCAACAAATGGATATATTCACAGTAAAATGACAGATATTTTAAGTAAAGAGAAGTATAAAAAAATTTTTAAATAGAATTTTTAAACATTTCTACATTAGTACTAATCAAATCTTTAAAACTTTTATTTTTATTATACAACTTTATCTGCTCTTTATAATATGAATGCCGTCTGTCAATCCTGGATATTATTCTATCCATTGATTCAGATATTTTAAGATTATTAATTTCTGGTTCTAGTGCAAAAATTGTATTTTTAATAACCGTTGTAATATCTTCTTGATTTCCATCTGAATCTAGTATGAGTTTTGCATCTATGCCGTATCGAGTTGCTCTCCATTTATTTTCGTGAATTATCCAAGTATCCAAATATGGTAACTGAGTCCCATTTTCATAATGTTTACATAAGCCTACAACTAAAGCTTGTATTAATGCTGCTAAATCTTGAATGACTTCTAAATCTGGAATACTATCACATACTCTTATTTCAACTGTACCATACCCTGGATGTGGTCTAACATCCCACCATATTTCTCTAATTGATTCTATAGAATTTGCTTGAATAAGCGTTCTCATTAATTTTTGAAATTCACTATAATTAGTTAAATCTATTGGAATTCCTGTGTTAGGTAAACTTTGAAAAATTTTCGTTCTTGTTGATGAAAGACCTGTCTCTTCTCCTTCAAAATATGGTGAATTAGCTGATAATGCAATTAAATACGGGATATATCTTCTCATACCATTTACTACTGCAATAGCCATTTCTCCTGTATTTACTCCTACATGCACATGAATCCCAGTGATTAGCAATCTTCTTAAAGGCCACTGCATTCTATCTAAGAATTCTAAGTATCTTTTATTTTCCGTAACTGACTGCTCAGAAACTCTTGAAAAAGGATGTATAGGCATCGATAATAGATGAATATCATTATTTTCTGAATAATTTATTGCCTCATTAATTTTTGGAGCTATATCATCTATTAACTCTTTTGGATGACTACATACATCTGTTGTTATTTCAATTATGCACTGCAATAACTCTTCTTTAAAAAAACTATTATCCTTAAAATGTTTTAATATTTCAGGAGCACCATTTGTTAGTCCTAAGCTGTTTTTGTCAATTGTAAATAATTCTAATTCCAGACCTAAAGTTGGCTTTGATGATCCGCTAAATATTGTTTTGTTTATCAATTTACTTTTTCCATTATTTTAGAAAAGCTAGTATTGTAAATTTTAGATATATTCTTCTTAGTTAGATTTATAGAATCATTGATTGTAAACATACCATTATTTGTTACTTTTCCTATTGTTTGGGTGCGAACATCATACTTTTTAGATAAATGCACTAAATCATAGAGTTTTGATTCATTTAATGATACAACAATTAAACTTGAACACTCACCAAAAAGTAATTCATCTTGCCTTAATTTGTGCTCTAAATTAATGTCAGCTCCGATATTATCTTTAGAAAAAATAACACTTTCAGCCATAGATACTCCAAGTCCTCCGTCTGATACATCGTGAGCAGAATTTATAATCTTATTACCAATTAGCTCTAAACATAAATTCTGAACATTAACCTCAGCAACTGTGTTAAAATTAGACAAGGGTCCTTCTACTTTGCCATAAAAATGTTTTAAATATGTAGAACCTCCTAAAGATGGGTTAATATCACCTATAGTAACTATTAAATCACCTTCGTTTTTAAAATCCATAGTCATAAATTTAGAAACATCTTCAATCAGACCAACCATTCCAATGACAGGTGTTGGATAAACAGCAGAAGCTACTGACTCATTGTAAAAACTAACATTTCCACCTGTAACAGGAGTATCTAAAATTCTACACATATCTCCAATTCCTAAAACAGCCTCTTTAAATTGCCAATAAATTTCAGGATCTTGGGGGTTTCCAAAGTTTAAACAATTAGTAATAGCTAGAGGTTTAGCACCTGTACAAACAACATTTCGTGCTGCCTCAGCAACAGCCATCATTGCTCCTTGTCTTGGATTTATATATACATATCTACCATTACAATCTGTCGAAACAGATAAACCTTTACTTGTATTTTTTATTCTTATTACAGCAGAATCTGACCCAGGACCTAAGACTGTATTTGTCCTTACAGTTGAGTCATACTGATTGTAAACATATGATTTAGAGGCTATATTTGGATCAGATAATAATTTTATCAAGCTTGTGTTTAAATCGTTTACTAAATCATAGTTTTCTATGTTATAACAATTAATATCTTTTAGATAATCTGGGTTTTTATATGGCATATCATATTGAGGAGCATCACCACCAAGAACTAAGCTTTCAGTTGGAATATTTGCTAAAAGTTCATTCTGATGAAAGACCTCTAAATTACCAGTATTAGTAACAACTCCAACTTCGGTGCAGTCTAACTCCCATTTATTAAAAATTTCTTTTAAATTATTTTCACTACCTTTTTTTACCACAACCAGCATTCTTTCTTGTGATTCAGATAACATTATTTCATATGCATTCATAAGTTTTTCTCTTAGTGGAACTAAATCTAAATTTATTTTTATGCCAGTTTTACCTTTTGCTGACATTTCTGAACACGAACATGTTATTCCAGCTGCACCCATATCTTGCATACCTACAAGCCAATCTTTACCAGCCAGCTCCAAAGAAGCTTCAAGCAATAATTTTTCAGTAAAAGGATCTCCAACTTGAACATTGGATTTTTTTGATTCTGTCTCTTCTGTTAATTCCTCAGAAGCAAAAGTTGCTCCGTGAATACCATCTCTTCCTGTTGAAGAGCCAACAATGAAAACAGGATTGCCTACTCCTTCTGCTACAGCACTAATTAAATCTTCAGCTTTCATCAAACCAACCGTCATAGCATTTACCAAAGGATTGCCTGAATAACTATCTTCTATTACAACTTCACCACCCACAGTTGGTATTCCCAAGCAATTACCATAATCGGCAATGCCTTCAACAACATGCTCCAATAAAAATCTGTTCCTTGGAATATCTAAGCTTCCAAACCTAAGAGAATTTAGGGATGCAATTGGACGTGCACCCATAGTAAATACATCACGCATAATACCACCAACACCTGTAGCAGCACCCTCGTATGGTTCAACAGCTGAAGGATGATTATGGGATTCAATTTTAAAAGAAGTAGCTAAACCATCACCAAGATCTACTAAACCAGCATTCTCTTCACCCGCATCAACCAATAATTTTTCACCAGTTCGAGGTAAAGTTTTCAACATTTTAATAGAACTCTTATATGAGCAATGCTCACTCCACATAACAGAATATATACCAAGTTCAACGAACGTGGGCTCTCTATCAAGTGTTTTTTTTATTTTAGTATATTCTTCATCTGAAATACCATGTTCTTTAACAATTTCTTTGTTGACTTCCGGGTATTTATATTTATCTTTTATCATATTAAACCTTTTTTAATTTTGCGGTAAAATGCCTTAAGTATTTTGATTGTTTAGCTATTTTTAAACCTTCAATTTCTTTTCTATTATTGTAAACATTAATAACGACTTCTATTACATAATCAATATGACTTTGAGTGTATGTACGTCTTGGCATTGCTAATCTTACAAGTTCATTATTTGCATAAAATTCTTTACCATTATCATCAATACCTCCAAACATTAAACTTCCAATTTCTGAGCATCTAATACCTCCCTTGAGATACAGTTCACATGCCAACACTTGTCCAGGAAATTGATTTCTTGGAATATGACTTAAAAATAATCCAGCATCAATATAAATAGCATGACCTCCAGTAGGCTGCAAGATAGGGACATCGTTTTTTAATAATTTTTTACCAAGATACTCAATTGATTTAATTCTATAATTTAAATAATCAATATCCATTGCTTCATTTAATCCAATACCTATTGCTTCAAGATCTCTTCCAGCAAGACCTCCATAAGTTGGAAAACCTTCTGTTAAAATTAATAAATTTTGATTTTTTTCATTTACACTTTCATTATTTGTGCAAAGAAAACCACCTATATTAACAATTGCATCTTTTTTAGCACTCATAGTGCAACCATCAGCATAGGAAAACATTTTTCTAACTATTTTTTTTATTGACCAATTTTTATATTTTTTTTCTCTAATCTTAATAAAATATGCATTTTCTGCAAACCTACAAGCATCAATGTAAAGAGGTATGTTGTATTTTTTTGCTACATTACTTACTTTAATAATATTATCCATTGATACTGGCTGGCCTCCACCACTATTATTTGTGATTGTAATCATAATCAAAGGTATTTTAGTTAAATCAGATTTTTTTAATAAATCTTCAAGTTTTTTAATTGACATATTCCCTTTAAATGGAAAAATTGACTGAGTATCTTTGTATTCGTCATCAATTAAATCAATTGGCTTTGCACCTTGAAATAATATATTAGCTCTAGTAGTATCAAAATGAGTATTACTAGGAACAATATCACCTTCTTTACACAAATTAGAAAATAAAATTCTTTCAGAAGCTCTACCTTGATGAGTTGGTAAAATATATTTAAAACCAAAAATATCTTGAACTACATCTTTAAAAAACAAATAACTATCACTACCAGCATAAGATTCATCGCCATTCATTATGCCAGCCCATTGCTTTGAACTCATAGCTCCAGTTCCAGAATCAGTTAATAAATCAATTATAACATCTTGCGCTTTAACCTGGAATAAATTAAAATGAGAATTAATTAAAATTTTCTTTCTTTCTTCTATAGAGTTCATTTTGATAGGCTCTACTGACTTAATTCTAAACGGTTCAATGATTGTTTTCACTTATCTCCTTTAATGTAGTTTAACTGGTATGAATAAGCATTTTCATCTATTAATTCAATTTTAATATTATCATTTGGCATAACCGGTCCATTGACAGCAAACCATTGACGCAGACCTTTTGTAAAATATCCATTTGAGGTTAAATGAGTTTTAATATTCCCAATATTTGTTGATAAAATAAAGTCATTATTTATTGCTGGAAAGAAAAACCTGTATTTTTCAGGAATATAAATTCTATTATACATATTCATAGTATGAACATCCTCGTTGATTTTTAGACTAATTTCATTTATATCTTCTGGATGCATATCCCATATTTCAACTTGCTCTTCTTTGATACTACCATGAATAGTAACTTCAACGTCTTGTCCATTACTGAGATTTATTTTATCAGAAATAACTGACGGAATTTTCATATAAAAGTTATTTTTTATTCTAGACACTCTTAATCGAATCTTCTTCATTAAAAAAGTGTTAGCTCATTATTATCATTATCTTGAACTTGATCATTATCAGGAACTTCAACATTAGGATCGTTCTCAGTTATAATCTCTTTAAATTTAAAACCACTCATATGTAATTTATTATCAAGCCTTTTCCCAATAGATTTATAACCTTTAACATCGATAAAATTTTTTACATTAATATCTTTAGAAACTTTTTCATTATTTTTCAATTTATAATTATAGCTAACCATCAAATTATCGTAATTAGATATTAACTTACATTTAGAGCCTCTAGTTTCAGATATTAAATTAAATTTCTTATCTGTTAACAAAGTTTCAATTTTAAGTCTCTTAATAAAATATTGCTTGGTCTTACCATCCTTATATAGAATCGTGTAAATTTTATTAGCATTAAACTTCTCAACAATAAAAATATCAGACATTTTAAATCTTTTACTTAAATCAAAATCAACTACTTCATAATTACCTTCTTTATAGAAAATAATAATTTTATCTTGAGAATTAAAACTACCTAAATATATTCCTCTATTTTCTAAATTAATTTTTCCAATATTTTCATCTACCCAAAGACGTCTTCCTCCAAGTGTAGATTCACCAACTGATTTTCTTATTATTTTTCGAACAATATATTTAGTTAATATATTACCCTTAGATGTTCTATTTTTTATATTTAAATTTTTAAAATCATATTCAAAAACTTTATTTTTAGCTTTTGATTTACTATTCAAGAAAATATTAACTATTTCAGATTCACTATTAGGATTAGCCGTGAAATATACTATTTTACTTTTATCTGTGCCCTGTGAAATATTATAAAATCTATCTCTTATTAAACTTGGTACTGAGAATCTTTTTGCATATGAAATATTAGTTTTTCCGTCCTTATATACTAGATTATAAATCATATGATTATCATTCTTTTTCCATATAGCAATGTACTTAATATTTTTACCTATATATTTTTTATCACTAACTTTTGTAACCATATATCTACCATCTTCTAAAAAAACGATAATATCATCAATACTGGAGCATTTACAAACACATTCATCTTTTGTTAATTTTGTTCCTAAAAAACCTTCTTTTTTATTTACAAAGAGTTTTTTATTTGCAATTGCTACACTTTTAATAGATATAGAATCAAATTCAGATATTTGAGTTTTTCTCACTTTATCAGAACCATATTTTTTTAATAAATGCTCGTAATATCTTATGGTATATTCGACAATATGCTTTATATCATTATTTAATTCGTCAATTTCTTCTTCAATATTCTTAATATTATTTTTTTGTTTTAGTTTATCATACTTAGTTATTTTTTTTATTTTAATCTCTGTAAGCCTTGTTACATCCTCAATAGTAATTTTTCTTTCTAAAAGTTTAATAAAAGGTTTAAGTTTAAATAAAATTGTTTCAATTATTAGATTCCACGTATCACAATCTTCAATATCTCTATATATTTTATTTTCAATAAATATTTTCTCAAGACAAAGTAAATGCCATTTTTCTTTCAGAACACTAAGTTTATAGTTTAATTCTAGTTTTAGATATTCTAATGTATTATGAGTAGAAATTTTTAATAATTCATTTACACTAATAAATTCTGGTTTATTATCATTAATAACGCAACAATTGGGTGAAACAGAAATTTCACAATTAGTAAATGAATATAATGCATCGACAGTTACATCGGGTGATACTCCCTTTACTAAATTTATAATAATTTCAATTTTTTCAGCAGTATTATCTTCAATGCTTTTTATTTTTAATTTTCCAGCATTATTTGCTTTAACAATGGAATCTATTAAACTTGTAGTTGTGGTGCTATATGGTATAGTAGATATTTTTAAAGTATGTTTATCTAGAATATCTATGTGGGATCTGATTCTTACCCTACCCCCTCTTTTCCCCTGATTATATTGAGTAACATCTACCAAACCACCAGTTTGAAAGTCTGGCAATATTTTAAAGGGTTTATCATTAAGAATACTTATACATGCTTTTAAAAGTTCAATAAAATTATGAGGAAGTATTTTTGTAGATAAACCCACTGCAATTCCTTCAGCACCTTGAGCTAAAAGTAAAGGAAATTTCATTGGCAATGAAATAGGCTCATCTTTTCTACCATCATAAGATAATTGAGTTTTTGTTGTAGGTTTATTAAAAGATACTTCCAAAGCAAACTCTGATAATCGTGCTTCTATATATCTAGGAGCAGCAGACCTATCTCCTGTTCTTATATCACCCCAATTTCCCTGCGTATCTATTAATAAATCTTTTTGACCTAAATTCACAAGTGCATCACCGATAGCAGCATCTCCATGTGGATGAAATTGCATAGTATTTCCAATAATATTGGCAACTTTATGATATCTTGCGTCATGCATTTCTTTCATAGAATGCAATATTCTTCTTTGAACAGGTTTTAAACCATCCTCAATTTTAGGTACAGCTCTTTCTAATATTACGTAAGAAGCATATTCTAAAAACCAATCTTCATACATATTTGAAATATTTCTATTTTTACTATTTGACATTTAAATATTATCTACGATTAAATTCTGAATTATAAATTTCTGTCTGTCTAGAGTATTTTTACCCATATAATAACTCAGAACATCATGAATTGAAGTATTTTCTCTAAAAATAACAGGTTCAAGCTTAATATTTGAATTAATAAAATTTTTAAATTCTCCTGGAGAAATTTCACCTAATCCTTTAAATCTAGTAATTTCATGATTTACTGATAGTGAATTAATAGCATTATTTTTTTCTTTTTCATCATATGCGTATATAGTTTCTTTTTTATCTCTTACCCTAAATAGAGGAGTTTTTAATATATATATATGACCATTTTTCACAAGTTTAGGATAGAATTGAAGGAAAAAAGTTAAAAGAAGTAATCTTATATGCATTCCATCAACATCAGCATCAGTTGCTATAATTATCTGGTTATACCTTAGAGAATCCATACCATTTTCAATATTTAAAGCATGCTGTAACAGATTAAACTCTTCATTCTCATATACAATTTTTTTTGTTAGACCATAGCTATTTAAAGGTTTTCCTCTTAAACTAAAAACTGCTTGTGTTTTAACATCCCTTGATTTAGTAATAGAACCTGAAGCAGAATCACCCTCAGTAATGAATACAGAGGTGTTCAATCTTAACTCTTCTTCAAGGTTATTATCATTATAATGAAATTTACAGTCTCTTAGCTTCTTATTATGCAAATTAGCTGTTTTAGCTCTTTGATTAGCAATTTTTTTTATACCAGATAATGCTTTCCTTTCTTTCTCTGATTGCAAAATTCTTCTAAGTAATTCTTCTGCAACATTAGAATGTTTATGTAAATAATTATCTAAATAATTTTTAATAAAATCATTAATAAAGATTCTAACAGTTAATCCCTCTTCATTTATATCAGTTGAACCAAGTTTTGTTTTAGTCTGAGACTCAAAGATTGGGTTCTGAATTCTAATACTAATAGAAGATATAATTGATGCCCTAATATCAGAAGCATCAAAATCTTTTTTATAATAATCTCTTACTGTTTTCACAATGGCTTCTCTAAAAGCTGCTAAATGCGTACCTCCACTAGTCGTATTCTGTCCATTTACAAAAGAATAGTATTCTTCACCATATTGATAACCATGTGTAATAGCAACTTCAATATCATCATCTTTTAGATGTATTATAGGATAAGCCGTCTTTTGATTTTCAGTATATTTTAAAAGTAGATCTTTTAAACCATTATCTGAGAAAAATTTTCTCTTATTATAATATATTGATAGACCAGAATTCAGGTACACATAATTAAGAATTTGTGTTTCAATATAATCCTCTATAAAAGTAAACTTTTTAAAAATATCAGAATCAGGAACAAATTGAACTTTAGTACCATTCCTAGAATTAGTATTATTGTTCTCTAACTTATCTACTATTTCACCTTTTTTATAGATGAGTTTTAAACTTTTACTATCACGAATTGATTCAATTTGGAAATTTTGAGATAATGCATTTACAGCTTTTGTTCCAACACCGTTTAAACCTACAGACTTCTTGAATGCTTGTGAATCATATTTACCACCAGTATTAATTTTAGATACACAATCTTCTAGCTTAGATAAAGGTATTCCCCTACCATAATCTCTTACGTTGATAGTATCACCATCTAACTTAACTTTAATTTTTTTACCATATCCCATTATGTATTCATCAATTGAATTATCGATAATTTCTTTGATTAGAATATATATTCCATCATCAATTGAAGACCCATCACCTAATTTTCCAATATACATACCAGGTCTTAACCTTATATGCTCTTTCCAATCAAGAGATTTTATTGAATCTGCATTATAATTAGTTTTATTTTTATTCATTTACTTAATTGTATAATAGTTAACGTATCCGTAGCTAAATACTTTCTCTAAAAATTCTTTCTTATCTAATTTTCCACTAATTAGTACTTTCTCCTCGTACAATTTCAATAAATGAAAATAAGCTAACAAGGGCTCAATATAGTAGATATCTGCATTTAATATATCTTTTGAGACATACAGTGATTGACTGTTTGATAAAAAAGCATTTGCTCTAAGAATTTGCTTAATAATTTTTTCATCCAAATTATTATTGTATTTATCTTGCATCAATGCAATTTCAATGTTCTTAAGTAGTTCTAAATAAAAAGATATTTTATTCAAAGATGTATCAACTTTTAAATCACTTATATATAAATCATTCAAAAAAAGAGATATACCTAAAGTGTATAACTTATTTTCAATGTTCCTAATTTGATTAATGTTACTATTTAAAGAGCCGTATATATTATGCATAGAAAAAAAATTTTCAAAAATTAAATTATTAGAATTATAACTATTTAGGTTAATTTCACTTATATTGTCATTTAATATAAATACTCCATTCAAATAATAATCTGAAATAATCTCATAATCTTCTTTATACTTTATAGAAACTAATGTTGAATCAAAACTATTAATTTTAAATTCTTTAAAGTATTCAACAATATTTGAATAATTTTTTTTTAGATCTTTTAAAAGATTATCTTCATTAATTGGATTAGCTGAAATCTTATTATTGATAATCCAATTAACTACATTTAATGTATCAGATTTATCAATCCATATAGGCTCATCATTGAAATTTAAATATATTGATAAACTTTCATTAAATATATCATTCTGAATTATTTTACTTTTATTTTTAAAATAATTAATAGTTTTTTCATAATCGTAGAATTTATTATTAAATAATTCACTAATATATTGCTTGTAAACATTATTTTCAGGCTCAACATAGTAATTATTCGTCAAGAAACTATAATCATAATTAACCCAGTTATTATATTTATTTAAATCTTTGAGTAATTCATAAAATGCAGAATTTAAATCTTTGTAATTATCATCACTAATACTTAAATCAAAAATAATAAAATCAATATATTTAACTAAAATATTATAATTAATAGTAAATTCCTCAATATCCTTACTTTTATTATTCGATATAAGTTTATTCTTTGAATTATTAAGATATTTTTCAATATCGGACAAATGAGATTTTAAAACAATAACTTTATTAAAGTTAGTAACGTTTTTATTATTCATTAAAAAATAAAAAGAACTATGAATATTAACAATAACATCATTTATTGTAAAATCTTGCCCTTTACTTTTAAAATTATCACGAGAAATACGATTAATAATTTTAATCAAAATTTCAAAGTCAATTAAATCATTCGAATTTAATTTATTTTTATTAATTTGACTTAACTCTAACTGAAATCTATTAATATCTTCAATATAATCATCCGATACTAAATTATTAATTACATTAAAATAAGAAAAATCATAATTAAAATTTTCTGTTAAGTGATTCTTATTGTACCAATCAATAAAGGCTTCTTTAAGTTTTGAAAAATTATTTGAATTTTTTGAACTACAACTCAAAGAAAAAATTAAAAGATAAAATATATATTTTTGAATCCTCATTAATTATGCCACCCAAGATTTGATCTTAATTTATCAAAATAAGATTGTTCATGTTCAAACTTTAAAAATTTAGCTAAAATATTAGATTTTTTGATAGTTACTTCTGACTCATTTTTAATTATTCTTGAATCTTGACCATCCGAACATAACATATAATTTGTAGAAATATCTGGACATTTAATACTTATTATATCATTATTTCTAATTATAATTGGTCTTGATGATAATGTATGAGGTGAAACTGGGGTTATAATATTACAATCTACATCATAGGATACAATTGGACCTCCTGCAGATAAAGAATACGCAGTTGAACCAAGCGGTGTTGAAATTATTAATCCATCACATCTATATGTGTTTAAATATTTATTATTTATTTCTACATTGAGTGTAAGAAGTCTTGATATTTCACCCTGATTTATAAAAATTTCATTTAAAGCAAATATAGAATCTTGCAAACCATTGTCTACATTTATAAAAGTAGCTTCTAAAAGTGTTTTGTTATCAAAATTAATAGATTTACTTAATAAAATTTTTTTAATAATAGAAATATAATCATCCATATTAAGTTTGTTTAAAAAGCCTAGATTCCCAATATGAATACCAATAATAGGAATTTGATTATTATGCATTCTCCTTACAGCTGAAAGAATAGATCCATCACCACCAATTGATATAACAAAATCAATTTTTACATCAGGATTGTATAAATTAATATATTTAAAGGTACTGCTGTTAGAAATACCATTTAATTTCTCATCCATAAATAAATTATGCTTGCTGTTATCAAACAGATTTTTTAAACTTTCAATTACAAAACTAATCTTAGGTTTATTTTTACTTCCAGTACAAACAACATTCATTATGATATCTCTTTTTCTTCAATAATATTATTTTCTTTAACTAATAATGAAATTTTCTCATCAATATCTTCTAACTTATTTTTGCAATATTTAGACAAATAAGTTCCACGTTCAAAAATTTCCACCATCTGTTCTAACTTAGTTGAATCATTTTGAATCATTTCACTTAATTTTTCAAGTTCATTCAAAGCATCTTCAAAATTTTTAGGTTTTTTATTATTTTTCATTACTATTTAATTCCTTTACATTTGCTTTAATACTTCCATTATACATATCTATTTGAACATTATCATTTTTTTCTAATTTATGAATATCTGATATGATAATATTATTCTTGCGTAGTATAGAATAGCCTAATTTTTTAATTTTATTATTATCATATTTTTTAAAAATTTTTTCATTACTAATTATAAGATTTGATAAAAAATTTATATTATTAGCAATGGATTTATATATTAAATTAAATAAAAATTTTACCTTATGTTTTTTTTCTAGTACCATACTTGTTTTAATTTGTTTATTTATAATATTATGAAAATTTGATAAAATTATTTTTTTATTATTCAAAATATTTTCTATCTTTGAAAAAATTTTATCATAATCATAATTAATTTTATCTTTCAATTCATTACTTGATATACAACATAACTCAGCTGCTTCAGAAGGTGTGGATGCTCTTAAGTCTGAAACAAAATCACATAAAGTATAATCTGTTTCATGACCAATAGCTGAGATAATCGGAGTTTTAAGTTTAAAAATATGCCTAATTAATTTTTCATCATTAAATATTGATAAATCTTCAATGCTACCTCCACCTCTAGCTATGATTAAAACATCAATATTATTCAGCTCATTAAATTGATTAATTGATTTACATAAACTCTCAACTGCTCTGCCACCACTAACCCTTGAATCAATTAAAAATAATTTTACATAAGGAGATCTTCTATTTATAATATTCCTAATATCGCTCAAAACAGAACCTTCCTTGGATGTAATAATACCAATATTCTGTGGATAAGGAGGAATACTTTTTTTGTAAATTGTATCAAATAAACCTTCTTTTGAAAGCTTTTGCTTCAATTCATTATACTTTAACCATAAATCACCCTTTCCTTTTGAAAATACACTAGAAATTCTAAACTGATAATTTCCTTTTATTGTGTATAAATCTATTGAACCATTGACAGTTACTTCCATCCCAGTTTCTATATTTGATATTATTTGATGGCTAGCTATACAGGATAATTCAGATTTAGTGTCTTTTAAAGTAATATATGCAAAACCAGAAGGATATTTTTTTAACGATGAAATTTCACCAGTTATCCATATGTTAGATAATTGCTTCTTAAGTATATCTGCTGAATAATTATTTATTTGGGTTACTGTATATATTAATTGATTATTCATTATATAAAAAAGCCCATCCATAAAATAAATGATTATAGATGGGCAATACTAAAACATGAAATATATTTTTATCTTACTTTCTTTTTATGTCTATTAGAACGCAAACGTTTTTTGCGTTTATGAGTATTCATTTTTTTCTTTTTTCTTTTTTTACCACAAGGCATATATTAAAATCCTCTTATTATTGATTTGTTAACATAATCTTTCAAAATTTTTGACACTTTGAAAAAGGGTATATATCGATCATCAAGCACAACAGTTTCATTTGTGAGAGGATTTCTAGCATTCCTCGCATTTCTTTTTTTTGTAATGAAACTACCAAAACCTCTTATTTCAACTTTTTCATTTTTTGATAAAGAAGATTTAATAGAGTTGATAAAACTATCTAGAAAAAGTTCAACTTCAACATTAGTAAAACCCGTTTCACGTGATATCTTCTTTATTATATCTAATTTTGTCATAAATATTTTTAGTTCATTATATACATAGGCATTAAATAATTTCTAAAATTCACATTACAAAGATTAATAAAATTATTTAAAAAACTATATTTTTCATATTCTGGATATACAATATCTATATCACCTGATATATTAGCTAAATTCTTTGATATATTCAAAGCATCTTCAAAAGTACCTATTGTATCAATTAAACCTAGACTATTAGCCATTCTGCCAGTAAAAATCTGACCTTGTGCAAATTTATTTAAAATATTTAATTCAATATTTCGTTGCATTGAAACTTCATTTATAAATTGAGAATGTAAATCTGCAACTACTTGATTAAAATATATAGAATCATTTTTACTGCTATATCTATAAGGACTTCCAGAATCCTTAAATTCTCCACTCTTATAAGTTTTGAAGTCAATACCCAAATTATCGAGTAATTTTTTTGCAATAGGATGACTCATAATAACACCTATAGAGCCAACTATTGAACCAGAGTTAGCAACTATCATATCAGAAC
>CERI01111934.1_pt1 | contig 38618 bp, 35 predicted proteins | sample 350261 | NCBI WGS metagenome assembly CERI01 (sample SAMEA2620979, study PRJEB7988) | marine metagenome | isolation source: saline water (ENVO:00002010), including
ATGAAAAACACCATCAGTATCAAGGGTGCTAGAACTAACAATTTAAAAAATATTAGCCTTCAAATTCCTCGAAATAAATTTATTGTTATTACTGGTTTATCAGGATCAGGAAAGTCATCTTTAGCTTTTGATACATTATATGCAGAGGGACAACGCAGGTACGTTGAGTCTTTATCTTCTTATGCCAGACAATTTTTAGGTATTATGGGTAAACCTGATGTAGATCAAATTGAGGGGCTTTCTCCTGCTATTTCTATTGAGCAAAAATCAAAAAGCAGAAATCCAAGGTCTACTGTAGGAACGGTAACAGAAATTTATGATTATTTGCGCTTACTATATGCAAGAATAGGCGTTCAATATTGTCACAAATGCAACAAAAAAATTTCTAAACAAACCGTGCAGCAGATTGTAGATAATATTTTATTGCTGCCTAAAGACACGAAGTTCTTTGTTTTTGCACCTGTGATAAAAATGCAAAAAGGTACCCATAAAGATTTATTAAGTAATTTTTTTAAAGAAGGCTTTATGAGATGCAGGATAAATAATGAAAATATTGATTTAAATAAATCTCCAAAGTTAAATAAAAACCAAAAACATACAATTGATTTAATGATTGATAGATTATCAAATTCTGACAATATCATTGAAAGATTAACCAGCGCAATTGAATTAGCATTAAAAATTAGTAATGGCTCTGTTAAAATTTTAACAATAGATGATAAAGAATTTTATTATAATGCAAATTTAGCATGTGTTAATTGTAATCTTAATTTTGATGAATTAGAGCCTCGTCATTTTTCTTTTAATTCTCCTGAAGGAGCTTGTGAAAATTGTGATGGGCTTGGTACAAACTTATTAATAGATTCCGATAGAATTGTTGAAGATGTTCATTTAAGTATCAACGCAGGCTGCATTAAACCATTAGGTGAGCCACCATGGAATACTTGGTTCAATCAATCGATATATGATCTTTGTAAGCAATTTCATTTTAATATAAATGATCCATGGAAAATTATTCCCAATGAAGCAAAAAATATTATTTTATATGGCACTAAAATAAAATCTAAACGTAAAAAGATTAAATTTAAAGGAGAGGTGGATGTTGTTTTTGAGGGTGTGATTCCACATTTACATCGAAGATATTTACAAACTCAATCAGGATACATAAGAGATTGGATTGAAAAATTTATGACCAAACAAGATTGTCAAAAATGTAATGGTCAAAGATTACATTTAAAAAACTTGTCCGTTTTAATTAATAAAAAAAATATAAGCTCTATATGTGAATTATCAATTGGAGACTTAATTCAATTTCTTAAAAAATTATCATTAAAAAGCCAAGACCAACAAATATCTAAAAGTATTATTTCTGAAATTTTATCAAGATTAGATTTTTTGAATGATGTTGGTTTAGGATATCTAACTCTTGATAGAAGCGCGACAACACTTTCTGGGGGTGAATCGCAACGAATTAGACTAGCGACTCAAATAGGCTCAAAATTAATGGGCGTGATGTATATTCTTGATGAACCATCTATTGGTTTGCATCCTAGAGATAATGATAAGTTAATTAAAACATTAATCCATTTAAAAAACTTAGGTAATACTGTTATAGTTGTAGAGCATGACGCTGAAACCATGAAAGAAGCTGACTGGATTGTAGATTTAGGTCCAGGTGCAGGCGTTCATGGTGGAAAGATTGCTTACGAGGGTACATATAAAAATATAATTAAAAACAAACAATCTATTACAGGTCGTTATTTGTCAAATAATAAACAAATTGGTATTACCAAAAAGAGTAAACGTGGAAATAACAAGTTTATCACACTAAAAGCTGCAAGAGGAAATAATTTAAAAAATATTAATGTCAAAATTCCTCTGAATAAATTTATTTGTGTTACAGGAGTATCTGGGTCTGGCAAGTCATCTCTAATTAACCAAACACTATACCCTTGCTTAGCTAAACAATATTTTTCTAGCAATATTAAACCATTAAAATATAGCACCATAGAAGGTTTATCATATTTAGATAAAGTCATTGATATTAATCAAATGCCTATAGGAAAAACACCACGTTCAAATCCAGCAACATATACTGGTGTTTTTGGTGAAATAAGAGACTTATTATCTAATGTTTCTGAATCAAAAATAAGAGGTTATAAAGCAGGCAGGTTTTCTTTTAATGTTAAAGGAGGCAGATGCGAAGCATGCCAGGGAATGGGTCTTGTAAAAGTTGAAATGCATTTTTTACCTGATATGTATATTAAATGTGATCAGTGTGATGGAAAGAGATTTAATAGAGAAACTTTACAAATAAAATATAATGGTAAAAATGTTAATGAAATTTTAGAAATGTCTGTTGAAGAAGCTGCTCAGTTTTATAAAAATCATAGAACTATCTTAAGAAAATTAAACGCATTACTTAACGTTGGTCTTGGATATATAAAATTAGGACAACAAGCAACCAGCTTATCTGGAGGCGAGTCTCAAAGAATTAAACTATCGAAAGAACTATCTAAAGTTAATACGGGCAAGACAATCTATATTTTAGATGAGCCAACAACGGGGTTGCATTTTCAAGATATTCAACTATTATTAACGGTATTACATAATTTGACTGATAAGGGAAATACAGTGATTGTTATTGAGCACAACTTAGATGTTATTAAAACAGCAGATTGGATAATTGATTTAGGTCCTGAAGGAGGATCTAATGGAGGACAAATAATTGCAGAGGGAAGTCCAGAGCAATTAACACATTTTTCAAATTCTTATACGGGTAGTTTTTTAAAAAATTATTTAAAATGATAGATAAAAGAATACATTCACCTGATTGGCCAGATATAGATTATTATAAAAAAACAATTAATAAAATTAATGAATATCCCCTGCTAGTTTATCCTGATGAAATTGTTACTTTAAAAAACAAACTAAAACAAGTTGCAATTGGTAATCAGTTTGTGATACAGGGTGGCGATTGTGCAGAAACATTCAAAGATTTTAATACCAGTCTTATTAAAAATAAACTTAAAATTTTATTACAAATGTCTGCAATCATTGAATTTACATCTAGTGTGAAAGTTATTAATATTGGACGTATTGCTGGTCAATATTTTAAGCCTCGATCTTCGTTATTCGAAAAAAGAGAAGGTGTCGTTTTACCTGCATATCAAGGCGATGGAGTTAATTCAATTGACTTTAATAATACTAAAAGAATACCTAATCCCGATAATCTCATTAAAGCTTATCATCATTCTGCAGCTACCATGAATCTGATTAGAACTTTAATTATGACGGGCTTTACGAAAATTGAAAACATATCACTATGGAATAGAGATTTAATTAATAAATCGAAGCTTGGAATTAAATATAATAAAATTGTCAAAGAAATTGAAGGTGCGCTAGATTTTGTTATGGCATCATCTGATATAAAAAATAAAGATAATTATATTAATAATTTATATACATCACACGAATCTCTTGTTTTAGATTATGAAAAACTATTTTTTAAGAGGTTTGGAAGTCATCAATTCTGTTGCTCAAGTCATATGGTATGGGTTGGGGATAGAACAAGATTAATTGATGGTGAACATTTAGAATTTGTTTCTAAGCTAGATAATCCAATTGGTATAAAAATTGGTCCTCAAATTAAAATCGATGATATTACTAAAATTTGCTCTAAGGTTAATCCCAGCAATGAAAAAGGCAAGTTGATTTTCATTGTTCGATTAGGTGAAAAAAATATTGAAAAAATTCTTCCAAAGATTATAAAAAAAGTTAAATATTATGGTCATGAAATAATCTGGTTTTGTGATCCTATGCATGGAAATACAATAAAATCACACAATGGATATAAGACAAGGCACTTCAAAACGATTATTAATGAATTAGAATCTTTTTTTAATATTCATGATACAGAAAAAACGATACCAGGAGGTGTACATATTGAGCTTACGGGCGAAAATGTTACAGAATGCTTAGGTGGAATTAATGATATCCAAGATAAAGATTTAGATGTGCGCTATGAAACTGCCTGTGATCCAAGGTTAAACAATGAACAAAGTTTAGAGATAGCGTTTTTGATATCTAAATTAATTAAAAAGAGGAAAAATAATGAAGAATGATAGGGTAAACATTGATGGTTATGGTGATAATCTTACGATTAATAATATCAAAATTGGAGATTTATCTCCTGAGGATCATGAAAATATTGAAAAAAAACATGGTGGAAATAATTATAGCCCATTAGAAAATGTTGTAGTCTCACATGTAAAAGATTCATCAACATTAATATGTAGAAAACCTGGATTAACAAATATTGAAAAATATGTAGAATCAGAATTACTCGATGGCTTGTGCTGTTATTCTGCGGTTAATCAAGGACAATTAAATCAAACCATTGTTGATGCTGTAATACACCATTTATCCGAAGAAAAACTACCAACAGTACCACGCTCTATTCGTCATAAGTATATGAGTGCTTTTTTATTAGCTGTCTCATCATTCACTAAAATGGATCGAGTGGTACCAAAAGTTGCGGGCGTTGAATCATGGGAATTAACATTTAAATTATGTAGGCGCTGGGGTTATGATATTAAAAAAATACCTCAAGACAAAGCCATTATTGTCGGTGCAACAGGCAACTTTCATGGCAGGTCTGTTTCAGCCGTTTCAATGTCAGATGATCCAGATGCAAGAAAATCATTTGGCCCTTTTGTACCAGGCATAGAGCTTGTTCCATTTAATAATATAGACGCTTTAGAAGAACTGTTTGATAAAAAAGGAGAGTACATTGCTGCATATTCTGTAGAGCCAATTCAGGGTGAAGCTGGTGTTATTGTACCGGATGATCATTATTGGCCTGCAGTTTCAAAACTATGTAAAAAACATAATATTTTATTGGCCTTTGATGAAGTACAAACGGGATATGGTAGAACAGGTAAAAACTTTGCACACCAACTATATGATGTTAAGCCTGATTTAATGGGTTGTGGTAAAGCAGCTGGGGGTGGAATTCTTCCTATATCTTTCGTTGCAGGACGAGACGATGTGATAGGAACGCTCACACCAGGCTCTGAGGGCTCAACATTTGGAGGTTATCCATTAGCCTCTGTAGTAGGAATTTATGCTATTAAAGCATTAGTAGAAGAAAATTTGGCTGACAATGCTTTAGTTAAGGGCAGACAGTTAATGGATGGTCTTAATGAAATTAAAAATGATTTTCCTGATAAAATTAAAGAAGTAAGAGGAAAAGGATTATTAACTGCATTTGAAATGTTTGATGAACCATACTTAGATGGTCATCATATTTCAGTAGCACTACTAAACCAGGGGATTTATGCTAAGGAGACTCATCATACAACAATAAGATTAGCACCAGCTTTAACAATTAACGAAACGCAAGTCAACAACTTATTAAATGGCGTTAGAACAGTTGTTAAAGAATTATAATAGATTTTAATAATAGAAAATGTTTAATTTATAATAATGTTCCGATTTATATATATCATTTTAGTTTTACTTTTCTTTTCATGTAAAAGTGATGGAGAACTATCAATGGAGAGAGGGATTCATTATTATGATTGGAAAATGTACAATGAAGCCATCCTAGAGTTTAATAAATCAAAATTTTATTACATGTCTCAAAATAATAAATCCTATGAGGATATCAAGCTTTTAGCCCACAGTCATTATAACCTTGCTATTACATATTCAAAGCTAGGGATGTTTGAGCAAGCATTATCTGATGCAAATTATGCATTTAATTTGATTCCAAATAAAGAGTATAGAGAGATTATTGGTTTAATTCAAAAAGAAATTAAGCGGTAATTTCTAAAATTAATCTAGCAAATAATTATAAATGAATATTGTTAGAAGCTTACTGTTATCAGCTTTTTTTTCACTTTCCTATTTAATTGCACAAGAAGACTGGAAAGACAATTTTGTCTTTGAAAGGACTACTTCTTTTGGTTTAATGAGTGAAAAACTAGGTACAGACTTTTGGAATCTCTCATCTACTATTTACAGAAAAAAAAATAATGAGATTTTTATTAGCATAGGCCCTTCTATTGCTATTCCTTCAAATGGAGGTGTTGGTTGGAAACATTATTTTAATAATAGAGGAAAAAAAGGAAAGATAAGACCCTTTTCTTGCTTGTCTATGTTTTCAAGATCTTCAAATAAAATGAGTAATAGTACCGGTGATTCAATCAGAGAAGATGATTGCATTGGCGTATCAGGAGGAATATCCTACTTCTTACCAAAGCATCAAAAGAGAAAATCACGTATAAATGCAGGAGTTTTTGTAAGCTACGATTTTCGTAATAAGCCGTTTATACTTCCAGTAATAAATGTTGAATTTAAAAAGAAAAACAAAGAAGAATAATTATTAATTTGTTAAACTTTCTCCCCCATCAACTTTAATTGTATTCCCAGTAATCCAACTGCTATTATGTAAACATAGCATAACTACAGCATTTGCAATATCTTGTGGCAATGTTAGTCGTTTATGTGGATTAACTTTCAATGCACTATCAACCATGGATTGAAAACCAGGAATCTTTTCTAGGGCAGCTGTTAATGTTACACCCGCTTCAATTGAATTGCAGGCTATCTTAAATGGTGCTAGCTCAAGTGCTAATTGCCTGGTTGCTGATTCTAAAGATGATTTTGCTAAAGATACAGCGCCATAATTTTCCCATTGTTTATTTCCACCTGCACTTGTCATAGAAATAATTTGAGAATTTTCACTAAGCAGTTTATTATTAAATAAATCTTGAGTCCAATAAATTAATGAGTGTGACATAACATCAGTAGTCATTTCAATTTGTTTCTGCTTTAATTGATTGTTTTTTTCAATATCAATCATTGGTTTTAATGTTCCAAATGCTAATGAATGAATAAAAGTTTTAACATTAATCTTATCAATAGATTTAAGCTCATTCAAAGCATCTAGTCTGTTAGATTCATTAGCAGCATTCATTTTTTTAAAAATAACTTTTACACCATATGATTTGATTTCATCTTCTAATTCTTCTATGTATTGTTTAGGTTTTCTTAAATAAATCCCAAAAATATTAATTTTATTTTTTGCTAATTCTATAGCGCATTCTCTTCCAATACCACTAGATGCGCCCAAAATTACTGCCCAATTATTCATTTTATATTCCTTTAAAATTATATTATTAAATTAAACATTATATACTAACTATGAAATAGTAGACTGTTTTAAATTATAACAATAGAAATTTATGAAAGTTGGCATCATAGGATTACCCAATGTTGGAAAATCAACAATTTTTAATGCATTAACTAATGCTAAAATTCCTGCTAATAATTATCCTTTTTGTACCATTGATCCTAATGTAGGATCTGTTTTGGTAAAGGACAAACGTTTAAATATAATTAATAAGTACATTCAATCAGATAAGATCATTCCAACCTCTATTGAATTTGTTGATATTGCAGGACTTGTAAAGGGAGCAAGTCAAGGAGAAGGATTGGGGAACCAATTTTTATCTCACATTCGAAATGTTGATATTGTTGTACATGTTGTTAGGTGTTTTGATAATGATGATATTACACATGTAGAAGGTAATATTAATCCCATCAGAGATATTGGAATTATTGAAACAGAATTAATTATTAAAGATTTAGATTCCCTTGAAAAGCAAATTAATAAAAAACAAAAAATTGTAAAATCTGGAGATAAGCAAGCACAGTTTGAATTAGAAGTTTTAAATAAAGTTTATGCAGGTTTAAATGATGGTCAGTTAGTTAAAAATCTAGATTTAAATGAACCAGAAGATGAGTTTATTTCAACTCTCTTTTTATTAACAAAAAAACCCGTTATTTACTTATCTAATGTTGATGAAAATAATATTGCCTTATCAGGAGATAATTATTCTAATACGGTTAATAAATTTTCAAAAGAAAATAAATCTGAATCGTTAAGATTATGTGGAAACATAGAGATGGAAATATCAAATTTAAATATAGATGAACAAGCCGATTTCTTATCAATATATAATTTAGAGTCTTCAGGTTTAGATCAGTTGATTTTATCTTGTTATTCCTTGCTAGGTTTAGAAACATTTTTTACAGCTGGTGTCCAAGAAATAAAAGCATGGACTATTAAAAAAGGGTCCACAGCACCTGAGGCTGCTGGCGCAATACATACTGACTTTCAAAGAGGTTTTATCAAAGCAGAAATTTATACTGTTTTAGATTTAGAATCGTTTGAATCAGAGCAAAATATTAAAAGTGCAGGTAAAATTCGTCAAGAAGGTAAAGAGTATATTGTACAAGATGGAGATATAATATTCTTTAAATTTAATGTTTAGTAATAAACTTTAAAATTTCATTAAATATTTTTTGTTGGTCTTTGTTTTCATCGAATAAATTATGATGTGCATCATCAACAAAAAATTTCTTTTTAATTTTTGATTGTGTTTGACCATAAACTAAGTCTACATTTTCTTCCAAAGATAATCTATCTGATTGTGAATGAATAATCAACAGAGGACTTTTAATTTTTGACAATTTTTTTATGACCACATTAGTAAGCTTCCTCATTTCGTTTAATGCTATCAGGGGATAAGAAGTATATCCGTAATATTTTATATTTGATTTATCTTTAATTTCCTTTTTAGAAAATTTTAAAAGTTTACAGAATACTGGAATAAGAAAATGAATTGTAAAAGGATTGTTAAACTTTAGCACTGTACCACCTACAATACATCCGTTTAATGGAAACATAGATGAAAGATATAGAGCTAAATCAGCTCCCATACTACATCCTATAACATAGGTTTTTTCTGATACAGAAATTAAATTGGCTATATCTTGAATAACATGTTCAAGCCACATTTGATATTTAACTCTATTACATTCTTCTGCAGTAGTCCCATGACCTGGTAAATTATTTGCTATAGTATGAAATCCATTATTTCCAAGAAATTGAGCAAGTTCCTTTACTTCATAAGTAGTATTAGAAAATCCATGAATGATATAGATACCAACAGAGCTAGACTTATTAAATTCATAATTATTTGAATCAAATCTAATCATGTTCTTTTATGATAGTTAATATATGCTTTACTTTTTCTCATATTTTGGATATGATATAATATATAGTGAAAAAAATATTTTTTAATATCATTTAATGATTGTTGATTTAAATTGAAAAGCGTGTCTATTTTATCAATATGAGTATTAAAAAATTTATGAATTAGTTTTATTGAAAGAGAATTAATTTTTATTTTACTAGAGCAACAACGTGAGCATTCCAATTGACCAGAGGTATCATTTAAAAATCCATTCTCTAATTTTTGATTACATCGATAACAGTTTGCAATCAGAGGTTTATAGCCAAGAAATATTAATAATTGAATATTAAAAAAAATAAAATAATAAATAGTATTATTACTTTTTGAAGCATTTATTTTTATGAGCGTTTTATTAGTTAATCTAAAAATTATATCGCACGGATTATCTTCTATACTTGAATAATTAATCATATCAAGAATTACTGAGCTCAATATTGCTTTATTATAATTAACAATAATATCATCATATTTTTGGATAATTGATGCTTCTTTATATGTCTGAATACTTCTTTTGGGCTTGTAATAATAGATTACATTTATATGGTTAAGTGGCTGCAGAATAGCACCGTTTAAATTTTTTATTTTCCTCACACCCTTGGCAATTATACTTACTTTACCATAATCTTTGGAATAAAGGTTACATATTAGGCTTGAGTCACTAAACTTTTTATTATTTAGAACAATTGCATCTGTGGAATAAATCACTCTTAGTACGCTTTTGCAAAAACCACATTGTATTTAGCTGGTTTTTGAGTATAAATACATTTGAGATTGTGTTTTTGTTCAAGCGGTATGCACCTTATGGTTGCATTTGTTTCTTTTTTAATTTTTGATTCTGTTTCGTCCTCTCCATCCCAACCACATTCTACAAAACCACCATTTGAAATCATTTTTTTAAACTCGTCATAATCACTTGTTTGAAAGGTATTATCTTTTTTAAAGGCTAATGCTTCATTGAATAAAGACTCTTGGATATCGTCTAAGGCAGTGATCAAGAATGTGTTTGATTCATTAATTTTAATGGTAGACTTTTCATTATTATCTCTCCTTGCAATTGTTAAAGCTTGATTATTCAAATCTCTCATACCAACTTCTATTCTTAATGGTACACCTTTCATTTCCCACTCATTAAACTTAAAACCGGGAGAGAGCTTATCTCTTTGATCAAAATAACATGGAATATTATTTTCGTTCATATATTCTAGTATTGGGTTAACATATTGCGTAAGCTTATCTAAATCTTCATCTGATTTAAATATTGGCACAATAACAATTTGAATTGGTGCAATTTTTGGAGGCAGTCTTAAACCCTTATCATCTCCATGAACCATAATCAAGGCCCCAATTAAACGTGTACTAACACCCCAGCTAGTAGCATAAACATGCTTTTCTGTATTGTCTGTATCTTGAAATTTTACATCAAATGCTTTCGAAAAATTTTGACCTAAATAATGAGATGTTCCAGCTTGGAGAGCTTTCTTATCACCCATCATTGCTTCAATAGAAAATGTTTCAACTGCACCAGCAAACTTTTCACTATTTGATTTTCTACCAACAGTTAAAGGAATGCCCATGAAATTTTCTACAACATCTTGATAAATATTTAAAATTTTATGTGTTTCATCAATTGCTTCTGCTTCAGTAGCATGTGCTGTGTGACCCTCTTGCCATAAAAACTCACTGGTTCTTAGAAATAAACGAGTTCTCATCTCCCACCTCACAACATTTGCCCATTGATTAATTAATATGGGTAAATCTCTATGTGATTTAATCCATTTTTTATACATTGACCATATTATTGTTTCACTTGTTGGTCTTACAATTACTTCTTCATCAAGTTTAGATTTTGGATCAGGGCTTAAGGAGCCTTCCTCGTTCACTGTTAATCTAGAATGGGTTACAATTGCACACTCTTTAGCAAAACCTTCTACATGCTCTGCTTCCTTATTTAAAAATGACTTTGGAATGAATAATGGAAAATATGCATTAGTATGATTTGTTTTTTTAAATTCTTTATCAAAAATACTTTTTATATTTTCCCAAATTTGGAACCCATAAGGTCTAATAATCATCGTTCCTTTAACGGGACCATAATCAGCAAGCTCAGCCTTTGTAATAACATCAGTATACCATTTAGAATAATCTTGACTTTTTGGAGTTACACTTTTTGACATTTATTTATCCTTTAAAATTTCTTTAAATACTTTGACGACTGATTCTATATCACTCTTTTTAAATCCAGAGTGTGTAACAAGCCTAAATTTACTATTGCCCTTATAATCAATTTTGATATTTTCTTTTTCTAATTTACTAAGAAGTTTTGTATCTGATATGTTCTGATGCCTATTATAAATAAAAATAATATTTGTATGAACTTGGTTAATGTTGATTTTAATATTTTTGATATCACTTAATTGTTTTGCTAATATTGTTGCATTTTTATGGTCATCTTCTAAACGATTAATCATATTATCTAAACTGAAAATTCCAGCTGAAGCAATTAAACCTGCTTGTCTCATCCCACCACCAAGAGCTTTCCGTATGTGTTTTGCTTTTAATATGAAATTTTTACTACCTAAAATAACTGAACCCACAGGAGCTGATAAGCCTTTAGATAAACAACATGAAATAGTATCACAATCTTTTGTTAATTCATCTACAGATTTATTGAGTTTTATTGCTGCATTAAATATTCTTGCACCATCTAAATGAATTGATAGATTATTCTTATTAGCAACTTCTTTTACATCACTAAAATAATCTGAATCTATTGCAGACCCATAACATGCATTATGTGTATTTTCTAAACAAATTAACTTAGTTTGCGGAAAATGATCATTTCCAACATCACGAATACTATTTTCAATATCATTGATTTTAATGGTTCCATCATCATCATTTTTTAATTGATGCGAGTGTATCCCGCCAAATGCAGAAATACCACCAGCTTCATAATAAAAAATATGAGATTTATCACCTAAGATTACTTCATCTCCACGACTACAGTGTGTAAGCACAGAGATCAGATTTGCCATTGTTCCTGACGGTACAAATAAAGCTGCTTCTTTATTAAATATCTTAGCAATTTTTTTTTGTAACAAGTTCACAGAAGGATCTTCTCCATATACATCATCTCCTAAAGGAGAGTTGATGATGAACTTTTTCATCTCATTTGTTGGTAGTGTAACAGTATCGCTTCTTAAATCAATCATATTTAAAATATTAATTAGTAGAATAAATTAATTAATATTAATTGATAAAACATTAAATTTATGCTATGAATTCAATTAATCTTATTAATGGAAACATCATTACTTTAAATGAAAAATTACCAAGAATCAATTCTTTGTCAATTGATAACGGAAAAATCTCATTAATTAATAATATCAATAAGAAATTTGATACGATTGATTTAAAAGGGTCAACGGTAATTCCAGGTTTTATAGATTCTCATTTCCATTTAAAAAACTTTGGTAAGAGACTTAATCTCTTAGATTTAAAAAACATTAAATCTTCGGAAGAGATAATTAACCTCGTTAAAAAGTGTGCAAAAAATAAAAATTCAGATGAATGGATATTAGGATTTGGTTGGGATCAAAATTTATGGTCAGATAAATTATTTCCTCTAGCAAATAATTTAAATAATTTAAATATTAATCAACCAGTTTATTTAACACGTATTGATGGACATGCCGCTTGGGTCAATTCTTCTGCGATACAAAAAACGCATAAAACAGTTCACCAATTAGATGAAATTGATGGTGGTCAAGTAATTAATGATTGTATTTTGATTGATAATGCTATGAATCCATTTAAATCTTTTTTGCCAGATGAAAGCATTGATAATGTAAAAGATTGGATTTTATTAGCTGCAAACAAAGCAGTACAAATGGGAATTACTACAGTTCATGATGCTTGGCAAGATAGAACTATTGTTAATGCAATTAAAGAATTAATTAGTGAAGATAAATTCCCTATTCGTTGCTATGGAATGCTTGCAGGAAATGATCGAAGTTTGTTAAATGATTTTTTTAAAAATGGTCATTATAAGGATGAATATTTAACTATTAGATCTGTTAAAGCATTTATTGATGGAGCGCTTGGGAGTAGGGGAGCCGCATTACATGAGCCATATTGTGATGATGCTAATAATTGTGGTTTAATATTAATAAGTAAGGATGAATTCAGAGAGCTTGCCGAATTATGTTATAAAAATAATTATCAACTGAATACGCATGCAATTGGAGATAGAGGCAATACATACGTATTGGATCATTATGCAGCGGTTGTTGGTAAAAATAATGACAGAAGATGGAGAATTGAACATGCTCAAATGGTTAACGATGATGATATGATGAAATTTAAACAATTCAATATACTGCCATCAATGCAGCCATCACACTGCACAAGTGATATGCATTGGTTGCCTGAAAGACTTGGTGAGCAGCGTTTAAAATTAATTTCAAGATGGCAATCTTTTATTAATTTAGGAATAAAAATCCCCGGAGGTTCTGATTGTCCCATAGAAACTGGTAATCCATTATTTGAATTTTTTGCAGCAGTTACAAGACAAAACCATAGTTTATTACCTGAAAATGGTTTTCAGCCTCAAGAAAAAATTCATTCTCAAAATGCATTAAATATGTTTACAAAATGGGGAGCATACGGCAGTTTTAATGAATATAATCAAGGACAAATTGAACTAGGATATAATGGAGATTTAACAGTAATGTCAGATGATATATTGTCAGCAAGGCCTAAAAATATTTTAGGTGTTGATATACTATATACAATTGTAAATGGTAAGATAGTTTACAAGAAATAAAAACATTAAATAATCGAACAATATATTTGTATTAATTATTTTTTATTAAATACAGAAATTCTATTCTTTGCTCTTAAAAGAGATTTATTTGCCCGTTCCAAGTTCTGTGATTTATCACCTAAGCGTTCTTTTGCTTTTTTATAAGATTCTTCAGCACGTTTTTTATTAATGTTTTTTGATTCTTCGAATGTTTCAAGAAGTAATTGGACACCTTTAGATTGAATGTCTGTAAATCCACCGCTAGTTGAAAAATATAACGTTTTCCCACTAGTGTTAATTTTTATTTCTCCGATGTTGAGAGCAATAATTGAATTTGCATGATTTGCTTCAATACCAATTAATCCATCTAAACCAGGGATTCGTAAGTACGAAACATTTTCAAATGTATGTGTACTCGTTGGTGTAATAATATCTAAATGAAAAGTACTCATTATTTTTTCATCGACTTAGCTTTATCAAATACTTCGTCAATTGTACCAACATACATAAAAGCATTTTCTGGTAATTCATCACACTCGCCATTTAAAATTGCTTCAAATGCTGATATTGTATCTTCCAATGAAACATATCTACCAGGTGTCCCCGTAAATTGCTCTGCTACAAAAAATGGTTGTGATAAGAATTTTTGCATCCTTCTAGCTCTATGTACAGTTTGTTTATCTTCATCTGATAATTCATCCATACCTAAAATTGCAATAATATCTTTTAGTTCATTATAATTTTGTAAGATTTTTTGTACTGACCTGGCTGTATTATAATGTCGATCGCCAATTACTCTAGGATCTAAAATTCTTGATGATGAAGCTAAAGGATCAACGGCAGGATAGATTCCTAGTTCAGCAATTTTTCTTTCAAGTACAGACGTTGCATCTAAGTGAGCAAATGCTGTCGCTGGTGCAGGATCAGTTAAATCATCAGCTGGAACATATACAGCTTGAACTGATGTAACAGAACCATTTTTGGTAGAGGTTATACGTTCTTGTAAATCACCCATCTCTGTACCTAGAGTCGGTTGATAACCAACTGCAGAAGGCATACGTCCTAAAAGTGCTGAAACTTCAGAACCTGCTTGTGTAAACCTAAAAATATTATCGACAAATAGAAGAACATCTTTACCTTCCTCGTCTCTAAAGTATTCGGCCATTGATAACGCGCTTAATGCAACTCTGAGTCTTGCACCAGGGGGCTCACTCATTTGACCAAATACCATCGCTGTTTTATCAATAACACCCGACTCAGTCATTTCTCTATACAGATCATTTCCTTCCCTAGTTCTTTCACCAACACCTGCAAAAACTGAATAACCACCATGCTCAGTAGCAATATTTCTTATTAGTTCTTGAATTAAAACTGTTTTACCAACACCAGCTCCACCAAATAGACCGGTTTTTCCTCCCTTAGTATATGGTTCCATTAAATCAACAACTTTAATACCAGTAACTAAAACTTCAGCTTCTGTTGTCAAATCTTCGTGTCTAGGAGCAGGTCTATGAATAGGATATCGTTTTTTAGTAGAAATTTTATCTTTACCATCAATAGTATTTCCTATAACATCAAAAAGTCTACCCAAAACATTTTCACCAACAGGTACAGAAATGGGCTCTCCTAAATCTTTTACAGTATGGCCTCTTACCAGGCCATCTGTTGTGTCCATAGCTACTGTCCTAACTGTTGATTCTCCCAAATGTTGAGCAACTTCTAGTATAAGATTATCAGTGTCATTTCTTTCAATTTCAAGAGCATTTAAAATTTCTGGGAGATTTCCATCAGGAAACTCCACATCTACAACAGCCCCCATAATTTGTGATATTTTACCCTGCATAATAGTATAGTTCCTTTCTTTAATTTGATAAAGCTTCTGCACCACCTACAATTTCAAGCATTTCAGTAGTAATCGCAGTTTGTCTAGCCTTGTTAAATTCTAAATTTAATTCACTAATCATTTCTTTTGCATTTTCAGTCGCATTTTCCATTGCAAGCATTCTTGCAGCTTGCTCACTTGCAAATGATTCTAATAAAAACTGCCATATTTGAGTATTAAAATATTTTGGTACAAGTGATTTAATAATTTCAATTTTTGATGGTTCATAAATAATATCTTTTAAAGAAGACTGTTTTTCTTCTTGTTCAAATTCAATTGGTAAAATTTGATTACTTAATACTTCTTGTGAAGCTGCATTTTTAAAATAGTTATAAATAACATCTACTTTATCTACTCTGTGATGCAGAAAATACTCAATGATATTTTGACCGATATTAATTGCTTTATTGTAGTTTAAATCTAGCCACAAATCTTCATAGTATTTTTCAACATCAAAGTTGCGTTTTGAAAAATATTCAAATCCTTTTTTACCAATACAAAATAATACAGCATTTTCTTTTCCTAGAGCATTAATTGTATTTTCAGTTTTTTTAATTACATTAGAATTAAACGACCCTGCTAATCCTCTATCTGCTGTGATAAGAACAATACCATATTTAGTTGTTTTTGTGGGTCTATTTAATAAAGGCAGCAGAGAACTATCAACATCATTCATCAGATTGCTTATTAAATCTTTCATTCGATTGGAATATGGTCTCCCTTTTTCCATGTTTTCTTGAGATTTTCTAAGCTTTGCAGCCGCTACCATTTTCATAGCTTTTGTAACCTTTTGAATACTAGTTACAGATTTAATTTGTGATCTTATATTCTTTAAATTTGCCATTAGCTATTAAATGTTTTTGTAAATGAATCCAATGCGCTTTGTAGTTCTTTTTCATTTGCATCATCAAGTTTGCCTGATGATGTAATGCTATCTATCGTATTTTGGTTGTTTGCTGATAAATATTCAACTAGTTCTTTTTCGTATTTACTAATATTTTCAATTCCAACCTCATCTAGATAGCCTTTAACGCCAGCATATAAAATAGCAATTTGATTTGCAACTGACATTGGTACATACTGGTTTTGTTTTAAAATTTCAACCATTATTTTACCACGATTTAATTGTTGCAATGTCGATTCATCTAAATCAGAACCAAATTTAGCAAACGCTTCAAGCTCTCTGAATTGAGCTAAATCAAGTCTCAGTGTACCCGCAATAGATTTCATTGCTTTTGTTTGTGCAGCTCCTCCAACTCTTGATACTGATATCCCAACATCAACAGCGGGTCTAACACCAGCATTAAATATATCAGAATCTAGGAAGATTTGACCGTCCGTAATTGATATTACATTTGTTGGAATATATGCAGACACATCACCTTCTTGTGTTTCTATAACTGGCAATGCTGTTAAAGAACCACCGCCTAAATCATCACTTAGCTTGCTAGATCTTTCTAGTAACCTGCTATGTAAATAAAATACATCTCCAGGATAAGCTTCTCTTCCAGGAGGTCTTCTTAATAAAAGGGACATTTGTCTATATGCACTTGCCTGTTTTGTTAAATCATCATATACAATTAGAGCATGTTTACTATTATCTCTAAAATATTCCCCCATTGATGCACCCGCATATGGAGCTATATATTGCATTGGCGCTGGGTCAGATGCATTAGCCGCAACTACAATGGTATATTCCATAGCACCAGCTTTTTCCAGTTCATTAACTACCCTTGCAACTGTTGATGCTTTTTGTCCTATAGCAACATAGATGCAATAAACGGGATCCCCTGCTTTAAAAGCATCTTTTTGATTTATAATTGCATCAATAGCAATTGCAGTTTTTCCAGTTTGCCTATCACCAATAATAAGTTCTCGTTGTCCTCTTCCAATTGGAATCATACTATCAATACTTTTTAATCCTGTTTGTAATGGTTCAACAACAGGTTGACGTTGCATAACCCCCAAAGCTTTACGTTCAATTTGGTAGGATTTTTTAGCACTTACAGCACCTTTACCGTCTAAAGGCTGTCCAAGAGGATTTACAACTCTACCTAGTAATTCATCTCCTACTGGCACTTCAACAATTTTACCTGTTCTTTTAGCAGTATCACCTTCTTTTACTAAGCTAGAGTTTCCAAATAATACAATTCCTACGTTATCTGTTTCTAGATTAAGAGCCATACCAAAAACATTATTTGGCAGCTCAACTAGCTCTGAGCTCATTATGTTCTCTAATCCACTAACTCTTGCAACACCATCACCAACATATGTTATTTCACCTACTTCAGAAACATCAATATCAACATTGTGGTTTTGTAATTGTTCTTTTAATAAAGATACTATTTCATCTGTTTTAAAATCCATTATTACTCCTAATTACATATTATGTAAAGTTTTTTTTAATTGATTTATTTGATAACTTACAGAATTATCAAATATGTTGTTTCCAACTCGTAATTTCATTCCACCTATTATATTAGGGTCGATGATATTATTGACAGAAGGAGAATTGTTTAATATTCCATCTATTTTCTGTGAAAGAGAATTTAATTCTTCTTCACTTAATTTGATTGCTGTAATAATATCTACTTTATTAATACCTAAGTGAGATTCACTCAAATAGTTGAACTTTGATATGATTTTAAGCAACTCATTTGAGTGATTATTATTAATGATAATATTTAAAAATTCTAATGTTAATGGACTTAACATGTTTAATGCATTATTTACTATATCTACTTTTTTATTTAAATCAATTTTCTTCGTTATGAATATCAATCTAAATGTGGATGTTTTTTTAAAAAGATAAGCAACTAATTGCAGTTCTTTTTTAACTGATAAAGTATTATTGACTTTAACGGATACATCAAAAAGTGATTTTGCATATTTACTACTATTATACATTGTTAGTTCGCACGTTTGAATTCATCGACTGTTTCTTCAATCATTTTTTTATTATCATCACTATTTAAATTACGTTTTATAACTTTTTCAGATGCTTTAAGCGCAATATCAATAACAGTACTTTTAATTTCATTTAAAGCTTTTTGTTTTTCAGCATCAATTTGTTCTTTAGCTTTATGAAGCATACTATCATATTGTTCTTTACCATCTGTTTCAAGCTTTTGTTTTAATTTATCTCCAGCCTCTCTTGCATTACCAACAATTTCTTGTGCTTCATTTCTAGCTTTTTGTAATACCTCTTCATTTTTTTGAGCTTGAACCTCAGCCTCTGCAGTAACTTTTTCAGCTTTTGATAAAGATTCTTCAATTTGTTTGGCACGAGCATCTAAGGCATCTATCAATGGACCCCAAGCCTTCCATTTTAAAACAAGCAGCAGTACTAAAAAAGTTGCTATTGTCCATAATGTTAGACCGGTATTAGGCATTAACCAATCATTAATCCAACTGCCACCACCATCAGCAGCGAATAGACTATTGAAGATTACTATATAAATAAAATATTTCGATTTATTCATATATGTTTTATCCTACTACTGCAAGTATGCAAACAACTAGAGCGATAATAGCAACACCTTCAAGTAGAAATAAAGGAAGGTTAACTGCTCCGCTAATATCTTTAGCTGCTTCTGGTTGTCTTGCTATTGCATTAGCTGCAGCTGATGCAAACATGCCTATTCCAATTGCTGCTCCAATAACAATCATCCCAGCACCTAGAGGTGCAAATGCTGCTCCTGGATTAGCTGCAAATACTGAAGATATACCAATCATACCTAGTGTTGTTTTTCTTAATATCGACATTTTCTATTCTCCTTTTATTATTTAATGATCTGCGTGAATTGCCATGCCAATAAAAACACATGACAAAAGTGTAAATACATAAGCTTGTACTAAGCTCACAATTATTTCTAAACCATAAATTGCAGTATTTAATAATACAGCAATAAAGCCTGCGAAAAACCCAATTGGATAATTTAGAACAGTTGGATCGGTTTGCCCTGCAATACCATTGCCAAGTATAATGGGTAATGCAAAAATTGCAACCATTCCGATATGACCTGCGGTCATATTAGCACCAAGTCTCATAATTAATGCAAAAGGTTTAACAAACATTCCAATAATTTCAATTGGAATCAATATAATTAATACTGGTGCAGGTACATCACTTGGCACCATATTTTTCCAATGGCCGATAAACCCATGTTTTCTAACACCTGCTACTATGATTGCAAAGAACGTAATGGTTGCAAGTCCTAAAGTAACACCAAAATTACCAGTTGCAGTAGATCCGCCGCCGCCACCAATTTTAATAAACTCAAAAAATGGAATTAACCCCAGTAAATTGCAGGTTAAAATAAACACAAAGAATGTCATAGCAACAGGAGTCCATGTTTTTGTATAGTTTTTACCAATATTAGGGATAACAATTTCTTTATTGATAAAGTCTATCAGAATCTCAAAAATCTGAGATAAGCCTGATGGTTTTGCATTAAGGTTTTTTCTGTATTTACTTGTTGCTAAAATTGAGATTATTAATGTTACAAATGCAGATATTAATAACATTATTATATGTTTAGATATTTGGATTCCATACATATCGACTGATTTGGAGTCAGCGACGTGGTGTAAAATAGCATTGCCCCAGCCAGTAAATTCTCCGGAAGCACCCAATAAAGTTGATATTAGGCTTATGATAAAAATAGAGATTTTATTTATTTTTGTCATTAGTTTAATATTTTTTTTGACTTATTATGCCTTCAATAATATGAAAAATTGTAAAATTCAAACTCCCTGAAATAATAAATTTATTATAATTAGAGATGCTTAAATTAAAAATAAAAAAGTAAATAAACATTGAAATAAATGATAATTTCAAAATAAATATTAATGCATGATTAGAAAAATAGTTTTTAGATAATTTAATTTCAAAGCAGTAAAACAATATTATATTTATTAGGCAGAAAAAAGATATTAATAAATTGAAAATTATGATCATCGATTCATTTGCTTATATAACTCATAAAGCCCAACTATTGAACCTGTAATTAAGCATGCTACTAACCAAATTGAATTATCAAATTTATTTTTTAAAAAAAATCCAATTATTCCAAAAAGTAAAATTGACCCCAAAATTGTAGAGGAAATACTTAATGCTTTTTGTAGATTTTTATTAAACTTGTTCATGGGCAGTATTTAAACTGCTAGAGGTTGAAGTGGCGTTACTATATTCCTCCTTAACCATGCTACACATTCCATCAAATTTGGCACCTTCTTCTAAGGTTATAATTGATGCTTTTAAATCACCCTTAAGGTATGCATCTTTTTTTAACGTTACTTTAGACTGTATGACTAAACTACCCTTAACAACCCCGCTTATTGAGGCATTCTTAGATTCGATATTTCCATTTACAACAGAGTCTTTTGCAGAAATAATATCGGAATCAGATTTCACATCACCATGAATAGTTCCGTAAATTAATAAATCTCCTTTTACAGAAACATTCCCGTTAATTTCCATTTCAGGACCAATTATCGAACTAATACTATTATTTATATTCTTTAATAGAGACATCTTTTAATTCATACTCTTTTATAAAATCACGAGGGTCAAGTATATGATTATTTTTCCATATTTCAAAATGTAAATGTGGTCCATTGCTATTGCCTGTTTGACCCACATATCCGATAATTTGTTTTGCTAGTATATAATCTCTTTCATTCACGATAGCTTTTTCTAAATGAGAATAAACGGTATAATAACTGTTAGGATGAGCAATAATAATAGTATTGCCATAATCATTTAATAAATTTGCAAAAACAACCATTCCTTCCTGGGCTGACAGTACTGGGCTATTTGCAGTCGCTGCAATGTCAATTCCATTATGATTTTTATTATTTTCACTTAGCCCTCTGGTTACAATCCCCTCCACTGGCCTATGATTTGGAGTTAGATTAAGATATTTTTTTACTGTGGTGCTATTAGCAATAACTGAATCAAGATTAACTAATTCAAATAAATTATTTGTTTCTTTTTTATAAGTCTGCATAAGATTATAGTCAACTTGTTTTGCATGAGGAGAAATAAATCTAAATAAGCCAAATATAGAGAATATTAAAAACAATATTAGAGCTGATACTAAAATATAAAAACTAAACTTATTAATTGATAAGGAATAATTTTTTTGAGTACTATTATTTAAAATAATAATATTATACTTTTTTTTCATTTAAGATTTGTTTAATTATTTTAGTAAGATTTCTTTTAGAATGAAAATTAATTTCAATTTTACCATCGCCATTTTTTTTGGTTACAACACTAACGCTTGATTTAAGATAGTTAGATAGTTTTTCTTCTTTTTTTATTGTTTGATTCTTTATTGTTTTTGTTTTAGTATCTGGATTATTAATTTTTTTTATCATATCTTCAGTATTTCTAACGCTTAATTTTTTGCCTATGATTTTTTTATGAACTGAACTCATATGAGATGTATTTTTTAAGCTTAGAATTGCTCTTGCATGACCGTATTCAATTTCTCTGTTTTTTAAACTTGCTTGTATATTAGCTGGCAATTTCAATAACCTCAATTTGTTTGCAACTTCTGATCTGCTTTTCGATATTTTTTTTGCAATATCTGCTTGACTAAAATTATATTTTTCTTTTAAAAATAAATATCCTTCAGATTCTTCCATAGCATTTAAGTTTGCTCTTTGAATATTTTCAATAAGTGCGAGTTCCATCATTTCAAAATCATCTTTAATATTCAATATATATGCTGGAACACTTGCTAGATTTATTTGTTTTGCAGCTCTATATCTTCTCTCGCCAGCAATAATTTCAAATGTATCATTACCAATATCCCTTACAGTAAGAGGCTGTATTATACCTTTTTCTTTAATCGAATCAATAAGACTGTTCAATTTTTTTAAATTGAAAACTTTTCTCGGTTGGTTTTTGTTTGGAATAATATTTTTAATAGGTAATTCTGAGTTGAAATGTTCGGATTCAATATTTGAATTATAGTTTCTAATTAGCGCTCCGAGTCCTTTTCCGAGTACTTTAGTCATTATTATGTAGAATTTCTGATACTAGATTCATATAGTTTTGTGAGCCAGTTGATGATGCATCATAAAGTATTATAGGTTTTCCATGACTTGGAGCCTCACCAAGCTTGACATTTCTATTTATTAATGTTTTATATACCTTATCTCCAAAATAATCCTGCACTTCTTTAAGCACTTGTTGAGACAAGTTTAATCGTGAATCAAACATGGTAATTAATATTCCCTCAATCTCTAAATGTGAATTTAGATTTTTTTGAACTAATCTTATAGTATTTAATAGTTGTGATAAACCATCTAATGCATAGTATTCGCACTGTATTGGAATAATAATCGAATTGCTTGCTGTTAGTGCATTAATTGTTAATAATCCAAGAGATGGGGGGCAATCAATAATTATATATTTATATTTTCCCATTATATTCTGAATAATTTGCTTCAAAATAGTTTCTCTTGTAAACATACTTACTAACTCTATTTCTGCGCCTGCTAATTTGGAGTTTGAAGGAATAATATCAAGGTAGTCAATCTCTGTTTTATATATAGCATTATTAATGTTTTTGTTATTTATCAGCAAGTCATACACTGACAACTTTTTATTAGAAACCCCTATTCCAGTTGATGCATTCCCTTGGGGATCCATATCAATTAGCAGTACGGGTGTTTCAGTGATTGCTAAAAAAGATGCAATGTTTACAGCTGAAGTTGTTTTGCCAACTCCACCTTTTTGATTTAATATAGTAATAATTTTTGTTTTAAATGATTTCATTATTAATTAAATAAGATTTTAAAATTTACAATTTCATATATTTTTATACAATATTAGTAATTTTAAAAGAAAATGTTTTATCTATGTAAAAAATTACTCTTAAATTTAACTAACTAAAAACTGTTAATTGAATATTAATATACATATAATCCCCTAAATGTTAGATAATTTAAAACTTAGATGGTTTATTATTGCTTGTATTCTAACCAGCTCTCTGTACTACATATATCCTTCAATTGATTATTATGTTATGGGCAACGATTCTAAACAAAAACAAAGTTTAAACCTAGGATTAGATTTAAAAGGTGGCCTAAATATTATATTAGAATTAGACGACTATTTATTTTTAAAAAGATTATCTAAAAAAAATCTATCTAAACAATCTAAAAATGAATTTAATGATATTTTAAACAACGCACGAGAAAATGCAAATAAGAAAAGCTCCCAGATTATTAAAGAGATTGAATTATATGGAAAGTCCAATGATATTAAACTTAATAAATATTTTTCTAATTTAACAAAATCCTCAGATAATTATCAGGTTATTCAAGAAATCAAAAAACAACATGAATATGCTATGCAAAGTATTCTTGATGTGATGCGAAATAGAATACAAGACCATGACCAGTATGGCGTTGGCGAACCCAGTATTCAAAAATTAGGTGACAACAGGCTGGTTGTAGAGCTAGCTGGAGTTTCAGATATCTCTAAAGCTAAAAAATATATTCAACGTACGGCAGATTTTGAGTTATCGCTAGTAAAAAATCAAAATCAATTATCTGATATGATAAATAAAATCAATAATTATATTAATAAGAATATGAATGGAGTTCCTGCGTTAGATAGTTTGATGATTCCAGACCAAAGCTCTGAAGGGTATTTAGTGAGCACCCGTTATGTTCAGGAGATTAAAAAATTACTCAAAACTAACGAAATTAGCGACTTAATAAAATCTAACAGTAAAATTGTTTGGGATAGCAAGCCTTTATCATATTATGATCAAGATAATCAATATATAGAATTTCAAAGATTATATTTAGTCTCATCAAACCCTGCTATATCTGGTGGTATGATTCAAACTCCCAAAGCAGTTGTGTCTGACATGGGCAATAATAATGCAGGTCAATGGGTTGTTAATTTAGATATGAGCAAAGAGGGTAGAAGGAAATGGAGTAAGTTTACAGGTGCAAATATTAACAGACAAGTAGCTATTATATTAGATGATCTGGTTTTTATGGCTCCATTTATAAGAGATAAAATTTCATCTGGTAGTACACAAATTAGTGGTTTTGAAAGCATGCAAGAAGCTAAAGATATTGCAAGTGTTTTAAAAGCAGGAGAATTACCGGCTCCAATATCTATCGTCCAAACTAACTATGTGGGCCCGTCTCTAGGTGAAGACTCAATTGCAGATGGTGCTAATTCAATGATTATAGGACTTTTACTGGTTTTAGTTTTTATGTTATTATATTATAAGGGGTCTGGTATTATTGCGAATTTAGCGGTTGTGTTCAATATTGTTATTGTTTTTGCTGTGCTATATACAATGAATGCTGTTTTAACCTTACCAGGTATAGCTGGCCTATTATTAACTATAGGAATGTCTGTTGATGCAAATGTTATTATTTTTGAAAGAATAAGAGAAGAAATCAATTCTAAAACTCCTAACTACGCAGCAATCAAAAATGGATATAACAAGGCGTTTATAACTATTCTTGATGCCAACGTAACAACGCTATTAACAGCTTTTATTTTATCTTTTTTGGGATCTGGACCCATCGTTGGGTTTGCAACAACCCTTAGCGTTGGGATATTATGTTCTATGTTCACCGCAATCTTTTTTACTAAAACAATTTTTTTAACATTATTGAAAATGAATCAAATTAAAAAGCTAAGTATATGATAAATAAAATGAAATTTAATTTTGTTAAATACTTCAAGCAAATGTTTGTTATATCAGTATCAATTTTTACGATTAGTATATTATCACTATTATTCATTGGTATTCCAAGCTCAATTGATTTTACTGGTGGTACTATAATTAATATCAAGGTAGATACAGATATTAATTTGAGTAATCTTAGGCAAGCATTAGAAGAAAATTTAAATCAGTCCGTAAGTGTCGTTGAAGTTAAATCTAATAATGAATCATATATTTTGCTTAAAATGAGCTATTTATCTGACGAACAAGTTATAAATGATTTATTAAAAAAGGTTTACGGAAATAGCTTTACGATAAATCAAATTGAATCTATTGGACCTAAAATTGGCGATGAATTAAGAGTAAATGCAAGAAATGCAATTATTGCATCTTTACTCCTTATTGGATTGTATATAAGCATTAGGTTTGATGGATATTATGCGATAGGAAGTTTATTTGCTCTGCTTCACGATGTATTTATTACACTTGGAATTTTTGTATTTATGAACGTAGAAATTAGCATTTCTATTATTGCTGCTTTACTAACAATTGTAGGGTATTCACTTAATGATACTATCGTTATTTATGATAGAATCCGAGAAAATATGTCTTTAAATCCATATCGTGATAAGAAAAAAATATTCAATACATCTCTAAACCAAACATTAAATAGAACCCTGGTAACATCATTAACAACATTAATAGTTGTATTAGTTTTATATTTTTATGGTGGAGATGTTCTTCAGCCATTTTCAATTGCGTTAATCATTGGAATAATTTTAGGAACATACTCTTCTATATTTATTGCTAGTCCTGTAACATTGTTTTTAGAAGAAAAATATAATATAGAAGAGGAGGAAGATTAATATTATGTCAATAAATGTAATTGTTGGTGGACAATGGGGTGACGAAGGAAAGGGTAAAATAGTTGATTTATTAAGCAAAAATGTTAATATTGTTGCAAGATATCAGGGTGGCAGTAATGCAGGGCACACTGTTTATCACAACAATAAAAAAATTGTTTTACATCAAATTCCTACGGGAATATTAAGAGAAAATAATGTCTGCATACTAGGCAAGGGTATGGTTGTTGATCCAGATGGCATTATTGAAGAAATTGAATGTTTAAATAATAACAATATTGATTTTAATAATAGAATTATTATTGATTATTATGCACATATTGTAACGCCGCTACACAAATTAATAGATAAAATTAATGAAGAAAAATCAGGTGGAAAAATTGGAACTACATGCAAGGGTATTGGTCCAACATATCAGGATAAGTATCAAAGAATAGGTATTCGTGCAATTGATTTATTAGATATAAAACTATTAAAGAAAAAAATAGAAGAACGAACTAAAATTGCAATAGATAGAAGTGAAATTTGTGAGGATGATTTATTAAATATTAATTTAAATGATTATTATTCTTCATGCATAAAAATTAAAGACTTTATTAATGATTCTTTCCCAGTTTTATTTAATAAAGATAAGAGTAATATACTAATTGAAGGTGCTCAAGGAACATTATTAGATATAGATCATGGGACGTTTCCCTATGTAACATCATCTAATTGTTCATCAGGAGGAATAAGTACAGGACTTGGAATTCCTGGGAATAAACTGGATAGTGTTATAGGTATTTTCAAAGCCTACGTAACTAGAGTTGGTGGAGGACCTTTTCCTACTGAGTTATTTGATGAAAATGGTAAACAGTTGCAATCTATTGGAAAAGAATTAGGCGCTACAACTGGCAGAGTAAGAAGATGTGGTTGGTTTGATATTGTAGCAGCAAAATATAGTGCTTGTATAAATGGTCTAACAGGAATTGCACTAACTAAATTAGATATATTGGATAGTTTTGATACTATATATGTTTGCACACACTATGAGTATAAGGGTAGTAAAATTACAGAAATGAGCAAGGTATTAAATTACTTGGATGAAGTAACTCCAGTATATAAACAATTCAAAGGTTGGAATTGTTCAGTTGAAGGTAGTCGTGTTTTTGAAGATTTACCTGAAGAAGCGAAAGTTTACATTAATTTTTTATCTTCTGAAATTGGTGTTCCTATTGAAATAATTTCGATAGGACCTAAAAGGCATCAAATATTAAATTTACAATAATTATGAAAATCAACTGTCTTTTATTAATTTAAACTATGGTCAAATATTTAAAAACATTTTGTTTAATATTTATTATTTCAAACTTTTTGCTTTGCGATCCATACAAACAGCTTGATATTGATTTTTTAAAAAATTCAAAGAAAAAAAGCATAAAAAAAACTCCTAGTGTTGTAAAAAAACCTAAAAGTTCACTTCCCAAACTATCGGAAATAGTTAAAGATTTTGAGAAGATATCTGGATTATGGGATTTTTACTTTAAAGAAGATAATAATAAATTACTGCTAGCCTTAGAACCTAAACATTTTGAATCAGAGTATATGGCTAATATAACTAGACAATCTGGTGATGCTTATTACTATGGAAGCTCAGCTATGCTTAATGAATTTCCTTTTATTTTTAAGCAAGTAGGACAAAACATACAAATGATTCATATCAATGTTTTATTTAGAGCTGATGAAGATAAATCAATTTCAAAAGCTGTAGATAATGATTTCTCTGATTCTATTATAGCGACGACTAAAATTATTCCCCATGATGATTCTACTAAAGTAATTTTGGTCGATGCAAATAATTTATTTATAAGAGATATTTCTTATATATCCCAACGTGCTAAAGGAAGATATACTTTTGATTTAAAAAATAGTTCATTTATTGATATTGATTCTTTTGATAGTAATATTGAATTAGAAATCTCAGCATATTATAGAAGTAAGAAAACAACAGATTCATATACTTTGCCAAACTCCAGAAGTATGGAAATGAAATATCATATTAGTATTATGGAATTACTAAAAAATGATTTTATTCCAAGACCAGTTGATGATAGAATAGGATATTTTTCGACAATATATCAAGACTATTCTAATACATTGCAAGAATCTCAGTATGTTAGATATATACAGAAATGGAATCTTGTAAAAAAAGATCCTTATAGTAAATTATCTGAACCTGTTGAGCCAATTGTTTATTGGATTGAGAATACTGTCCCTGAAGAATTTAGAGATGCTATTAAAGAAGGAATTGAATCTTGGAATATTGCATTTGAAGCTATAGGTTTTAAAAATGCAGTTGTAGCTAAGCAGATGCCAGATGATGCTAAGTGGAATCCTGCAGATATTAGATATAATACCATTAGATGGTTTGTTCAACCAGGATCAGGTTATGCCGTTGGCCCAAGTAGAGCCAATCCTTATAATGGTCAGCTTTATGATGCTGATATAAGAATTAGTGCTGATTTTGTTACTAGTTTTTATAAAGAATTTGATGAATATGTTGTGCCAGTAACTGAAGACGAGATATCACAACTATGGTATGAAAATCATGACCATAATCATGATAATCACGAAGCATGTAACTATTCAGATCACTTAAAAAAAGAGATGGCATACGGTTGGAATCAACTATTAATTAATGGTGGATTACAAGGCACAGAAGAAGACTTGAAGCGTTATGTACATGATGGTTTAGTAGACTTAGTATTGCATGAAGTTGGACATACTTTAGGATTACGACATAATTTTAAAGCAAGTTCAATATATACAGTGGAACAGCTTAGTGATAAAAATTTTACAGAAAAATATGGAATAAGTGGCTCAGTTATGGATTATCATCCAGTATGCTTATTAGATGGTGGTCATACATTGTTTCAAACAAAGCCTGGACCATACGATATGTGGGCTATTCAGTATGGTTATGAACAATTTAATAATAATGACTTAGTTAATAACTTAGAAAATATCGCATCTCAATCCAATCATCCACTACTTGTTTATGGTACAGATGAAGATTCTTTTGGACTATCTTCAAGAGGCATTGATCCATTATGTAATACTTGGGATATGAGTAGTAATCCTATTGAATTTTATAAAGATGAATTAAAAAGTGTGAATTATTTATGGGATAATTTACTTGACAAATTTGAGGTTCCAGGAGAAACATATCAAAAAATAAGAAGTGTTTTTTCTCAAGGAATTGGTGAGTATATGTATGCAGGTAGATCTGCTACTAAATTTATAGGAGGAATTAATTTCAGCAGAAATCATGTAGGAGATTTTTCTCAGCAAAGCCCTTTTACTGTTATAGACTCCAAGAAACAAAGAGAGGCTCTAGATTTTATTTTAGTCAACTATTTTGATAAAGATGCGTTTAGTTTTGATCCAGCATTACTGAACAAATTAGCACCAGAACGAAACGAAGATTTTAGAGATTATGTATGGAGATTAGATAGACCTGATTATCCTATTCACTCTGTAATAAAGAGAATGCAAATGTATCCACTCTATTCTCTATATCATCCAAGAAGATTAGCTCGCGTAAAAGATAATGAAATAAAAAATAATACGACTGACATATTTAGAATGGAAGAATTATTTTCAAAAGTTAATGATGTTATTTGGCAAGAATTGAACCTTAAAGAAAATATCAATAGCTATAAGAGAGAATTACAAGTAATGCATATTATAATGCTTTCGAATATGATATATAAAACAGATTCAATGCCTGCTGATGCCATTGCCTTGGGAAGAAGCAGTCTTAATTTAATTTTAAAAGATATATATTTTGCTTTATCTAATAATAACAATAACTTTTATACAAAGTCTCATCTTGAATATTGTTCCAATTTAATAGAAACTATTTTAAATCCTAAAATTCAAATAAATTAAATTCATGTTAAATTTAGTAGTTATTTTAGGTCCTACTGCATCTGGGAAAACAAGTCTTGCTGTTAAATTAGCGGATTTATTTAATACAGACATTATATCTGGAGATTCTAGGCAAATTTATAAGAATATGGATATTGGAACCGGGAAAGATTTATTCGAGTATAATATTAATAATAGGTCTATTCCTTATCATCTTATTGATATTATAAACCCTAATGAAGATTATAGTATTCATCAATTTAAGAAAGATTTTTATAATGTGTATGATGATATAATTAAAAAAAATAAGTTTCCTATATTATGTGGCGGTTCGGGATTGTATATAGAATCAATTTTATTAAATTATAAAATTCCTAATATACCACCAGATTATGAATTAAGAGAAACACTTCAGAGTAAAACATTAGATTCATTAAAAAATATATTAAATCAAAAAGATAATTCATTATATAATTCTGCTTATCATGTAACAAAGCGAAGAATTATTCGTTCAATTGAGCTTTTCAATAAAAAAAATATTAAATCTGATACTAAAAAATACCAGAGCATTAATAATTATAAAGTTATAGGTATTAAAACCAACAGAGACGTTTTATTACAACAAATTAAAAAGAGACTAGAAGAAAGATTAAGCAATGGTATGGTAGAAGAAGTAGAGTTGTTAATTCAAAATGGCATGTCGCTTGATAGGTTAAAATATTTTGGGTTAGAATATAGATTTTTAGGTGAATATTTATTTAACAATATATCATATGAAGAAATGGTTAATAAGCTAAATGTATCCATTAATAGGTTTTCAAAAAAACAAATGACTTTTTTTAGAAGGATGGAAAAAAGAGGTATTGAAATTAAATGGATTAAAAATGATGAACTAGAGGAAGCAAAAAAATATATTAAAACTTATTTATAATATGAATTTTAATATTTCATTTAATAAATATATTAAGAAAACAATCTACCCTGATTTATCTAGACATAACTTTCCAAATAAAAAACAATACCATTATTTTATAGTTATACCAGTTTTTAATGAATTTGATTACTTGCTTGCAACTTTACAAAGTATTAATAATCAAGATCAATCATTATTGAAAAAAACGTTAATAGTTTTAGTCATCAATAATTGTAAAGATTCAGAACAATCAATTAAAGATAATAATCGGTTAACTTTTGAGATGGTCCAAAATAAAAAATTTAATTATGAATATATTATTTTAGACTATTATTCTATAGGGAATGAACTCCCAATTAATAAATCAGGAGTCGGTGTAGCAAGAAAAATAGGTATGGATTATTGCTTAGCCTATTCATATGCAAGTAGTTTATTGTTTTGCTTAGATGCTGATACTTTGATAGCAAAATCATATTTAACTAAAATAGTAAACCATTATAATCAAGTAAGCTTTGGAACATGTATCGTTAAGTTTTCACACCAAAAATCTTCTAATTCAAAAATTGAAAAAGCAATTAGAGTATATGAAAATATTTTATATAAGATTGCTAATAAGATTAAAGCATGTAATTCTCCATATGGTTATGTTAGTATGGGATCTACAATTATTTGTAATGTTAAATCGTATATAGCGGTTGGAGGAATGCCGCAAAAATCTGCTGCTGAAGATTTTTACTTTTTACAGGCTTTAGCAAAATATAGCTCTATAAATGTATTAAATGAATATTTAGTCTACCCATCTACAAGATTGGAAATGAGAGTTTATCTTGGTACGGGTTTTCGAATGCTTCAGTATAATGAAAATGAAAATTTTTCAGATTTAAATTTTTCAGACTACTGTTTTGATACAGTTAAAAAAATTATAGAGTTAGTTGATTTGAACTATAAAATATCTGATAGTTTATTTTTTAAAGAATTAAATAAGAATTTTGATGATAAAATTTGTAATTTTCTTAATGACCATAATCTTAAAAAGATATGGAATAGAATTAATAATAATGCTAGGTCAAAAAAACAATTTATGATTTTTTTTCATCAATGGTTTGATGCTTTAAAAATAATGCAACTATTAAAAATTTTACATAACACAAAAGTTTAATATGAATGGAATAGAGTTTTATATTGGTTTATCTGCTGGGATTAATAATTTATTAAATTATAAAAATAAATTAGATGAAATTAACGTTTTCCCCGTTCCTGATGGTGATACTGGAACAAACATGTGTTTTACATTACTTCCAATTATTGAAGAATGTAAAGATAAAATCACAGAAGATATCAATGAAACTTTAGATATTGTTGCCGATACGGCTTTAGAATCTGCTCGAGGTAATTCAGGTACCATTATTGCTCAATTTGTACATGGTATGAGAAGAGCATTGAGAGGAAAAAAGCTGATTGAAAATGATGATTTTTCTAAAGCATTAACTTCAGGATATGATAGTGCTATTGAATCATTAATGAAGCCTGAAGAAGGTACCATTATTACTGTAATGAGAGATGTTGCAAATAAATCAAAAGAATTATGTTCCGAAAATATTGACATATCTTTTGAAGTCTTTCTTGATAAGTGTTATCATGAATCTGTCCAATCACTAGAAAAAACAAAAAATATTCTTAAAATATTAAGAAAGTCTGATGTTGTTGATGCTGGAGCGCTGGGGTTTGTTTTATTGATGCAGGGATGGCTTAACAGCGTACAAAAAAATACAAAAATTCAATCGCAACATTTAAATATTACCTATGATCATGAAAAAATAGAATCTTTAAAGAAGGATATTGATTTTACTATTAAAAATAAGTTCTGTACGGAGTGTGCAATTGAAAGTAAAAATATTGATAAAATAGAATTAAAATCTACAATTAAATCTTTGGGTGATAGCATGGTACTTGCTGGTACGAAAGACCGAGTAAAAATACATATTCATACTAATACTCCTACAAAATTCTTTAAAATATGCGGAGCTTATGGAAAGGTGGTTGATAGAAAAGTTGATGATATGACCAAGCAAGAACATACAGTGCATCATACAGGAGCAAGTGGTATTGCCATAGTGGTTGATTCTGGAGCTGATATTCCTAAGGAATATGAGAATGAAATTCAGGTAGTTCCTGTAAGGTATAGTTTTGGTAATCAGCAACATATTGACAAGGTAACTCAAACAACAAAAGACTTTTATCGTCAAATGGCGAGCGACTCTAATCATCCTAAAACTTCACAACCAACACCCGGTGATTTTAAGAAAATTTATAATTTCATCTCTTCGCATTACGATTCTATTATTTCTATTCATTTATCAAAAAAAATAAGTGGAACATATCAATCAGGTATTAATGCTGCAAAAAATATTAAGGTCAAAAATATTAATGTTATTGATTCATACAGTGCTTCAGTTGGTCTAGGGCTATTAGCCATTCACGCAGTTGATCTTAAACAGAACGGAAAATCATATAATCATATTATAAAATCTGTGGAAGAAACTAAAAATATGATTCAATTATTTTTGCTCGTAAATGATTTAAGCTATATGGTCAAAGGAGGCAGGTTGCCTAGTAAAGTAAAGACTATAGCAAACTTATTTAGCATAACTCCCATATTAGGCAATAAAAATGGAAAATTAACGCCAAGGGGAGTTTTCTTTGGTAAAAAAAATCGTATAGAAAAATATTCAAAATTTCTAGATTCTAAGATGGATGAAGATAAACAATATAACATTATGATAGCTCATGCTAATGATCTTGAAAACGGTGAAAAATTACTTAATCTATTACTTGATAAGCATACAAATATTAACAAATATGATATCTTAGAATTAGGGGGTGCTTTAGGAGCACATACTGGACCAGGTGGTTTGGCTATAGGAATTCAAGAAATAAAATGATAATACAAATCATCATTAATATAATTTTAAGTTATTTAATAGGGTCTATATCAGGAAGTATGGTTTTAGGTAAAATACAAGGAATAGATATTAGGACAATGGGTAGTGGTAATGCTGGCGGCACAAACGCATTTAGAACTGTAGGTCCTTTATTTGCTTTGGGTGTTGTAATAATTGATATTTTGAAGGGTATTATATCAGTTTTAATAATAAGCAATTTATCCTTTTATATTAGTTTAGATGCTAAGGTAATGCAATATATTCCAGTTCTATGTGGCTTTGCTGCTGTTATGGGACATGTCTACCCTTTGTATTATAATTTCAAAGGAGGGAAGGGTGCTGGAACATTAATTGGTGTTCTTGGAGTGCTCTACCCATTAAGTATTCCATATGCATTGTCGAGCTGGATTATTGTTTTAGTATTAACTGGTTTTGTAGGTCTAGGAACAATGATTGCCGGCATAGTTATTGTGATTATTTCCTATTTATATTATCCTAATGGATTGAGTTCACCCTTTGGAATGTTTTCTGTTATAATGGCAATATTTGTTGTTTTTACTCATCGATCAAATATTGTTAGAATGTGGCGAGGGAAAGAAAATCAATTTAAAAAAATAATGCTATTTAAGAAGTAGTAATTAAAAAAAAAGCCTTCTTAAAAGAAGGCTTTTTAATTAATAAGAGTCAAAAAGACTTATTTTCTACCTCTTGCCATAGGAGCTTTAGAAACATCTCCATCTTTATCTACGAAATATAACCAACCTTTTTCTCTAGTTACATTTGTATCAGCAACTTTTTTTGCGTTTCCACCTTTATCGCTACCTCTAGCCATTTTAGATGCCCAAACGTTACCATCTTTACCTAGATAGTATAAGTGTCCTTTTTCTTTTTGTACTCCACATTTAGCTACTTTTTCAGCCATGATTTAATCTCCTTCGTTAAACTACATTTTATTTTAAAAAAAATTTACCACAAAAAATATGTATTTCTCTTCATAAAACCAAGTTATTTTTAAACTTTTTTAAAAAAAAATACTCTTTTTGATGTTTTTTAGCGATTTTTTTCATATTTTTGCATTGTTTCTATAAATTCCTCTAAATCTTTTGATTTAAAGAAATCTGAAATATGAATATTTTCTTTAATTGATATCTGTTTTTTTATTCCATAATTATGACCAGGGTATATAATAGTATTAGGTGGGAGTTTTAGAATTATATTATAAACACTATTATATAAATCTTGAATATTGCTTTTATGACTAACTACTCTACCCGTTCGACCAACAAAAACTGTATCTCCTGTAAATAATATTTTAGACTTCTCATTCCAAAAGCACATGGAGTCATAAAAATGTCCAGGTGTACTTAGACAAGTTATTATTTCTCTTCCAACTTTAATTTTCTCGTTATTTTTAATATGAAATATTAATGGATGAGTAAGTTTAGTTTTATGATTTATATAAATACTGATATGAGAAAAAATATCAATAAAGTCATTTAAGTATACTATGTGGTCATGATGAGAGTGAGTAATAAATATGCTATCTAATCTTAAATTATTATGTTTTATTTCAGCTAAAATAATATCAATTTCAACAGAGGGATCAACTATAGAAGCAATCTTTTTAATTGGGCACCATATTAAATAAGAGAAATTTTGATCATAACCACCTTCGAAAACTTTAATTTTCATTTATTAAATTTGAAATATAGTGCGAAGAAATTAATCATTTTTAAAATTTCTTTTATTTTAAATAAGAGACCACGATTATTTGACATTTCTCTATGTTCAAATAAAAAAGAAATAAGCATTTTACTATTTTTTATTTTATCTGCTAGCATTGTAGATTCAGTGAATGGGACCATAGAGTCATTAGCACCATGCATTATAAAAGTCTTGGTATGAATATTTTCTGCCCAATTTTTTGGAGAAAGATAGCTTAGTAGATCCTTGTTTTTTTCTATCATATCTAAAATCATATCTTTAATTTTCTGGTCAATCTTTCCGTTTAAAATTTGATTAACCAGGTTTTTCTCTTCTTGATTAAGATCTCTTTTAATTTCTTCAACTTTATTATCGTTATCTTCGATTCGATATTTTAATAATAATGTTATTTTTTCTTTATTTAAATTTGTTTTAATAGTTTTGAAAAAATTATAAAAAATTACAATTGTACCCCATTCATGGGGCGTTATTTTATATAATTTATTTTGATAGTTTATCTCACCTGTTAGAAAAAAGTTTAATGCTGTTTCAATTGAATAATAAGTTCCATATGATAGAATTGATAATGGAGGATTGCTATTAAATTTATCTTCAAAGCTTGCCTTAAGTAAATTTGCACCACCGTAACTCATACCAACTACCATAACTCTACCATTAACTTTTGAATGTTGAAGTAATTGCTCGTAGCAATGGGAGAACCATTCAACATTATCTTTAACAATTAATAAGTTTTTTAAATTTGGTATCCTTGGTAAAAAAACATTATACCCAACATTGCGCAGTGCATTTGCAAGCATAATCATACCAGGATGATTTTCAGCGTAAGGTGAGGCACCAGGAAAAATAAATACAGATTGAGCATTTTTATTCTTAGCATAAAAAACTCTTACAGTAGTTTCTTTGTGATCTAACCCTATATAATACTCATCTTTATATTTAATTGATTTAATATTGGCTTCATTAAACTTAACAAGGTTTAATATATATCGTGTTGATTTGTAGTATGCTTTTATTGTATCAATCATTTCGAATATACAAGAAGGTTTGTAGCCCGTAGGAGAATCGAACTCCTGTTGCATGGATGAAAACCATGAGTCCTAACCACTAGACGAACGGGCCGTAAATTATATCAAAATTTAAAGAGCTTACTATATGATTAACAATAAATAAATAATTAATGAATAATTTTAATTAAATTATTAATATTATGAATCAAAATATAAAATCAAAAAATATAGTTAGTAACTATGATTATATTATATCAATTTTTTCTAATGATTGGCGTGGTAACTTCCCAGAATTATCAAATTTCTTTTATAAAAAATTTCAAATAAGCAGTACAACTGACACAGATATTATAGATTCATATAAGTTTGATTGGTCAAATTTACCTGGAAATGCTTCAATTTTAGTACGTCCTAATAACATTAAAGAATGTTCTATCATTTTAAAGACATGCTATAAATGCAATATTCCTGTTACAGTTTCTGCAGGTAGAACAAACTTAACTGGAAGTGCTACACCTAAAGAAGGATTGATACTATCAACAGTATTATTAAGAAGCCCATCTATTAAATTAGATATCAATAATCAGCATGTTTTATCTCCTGTTGGTATTCCATTAGAAAAATTAAGAAACGAAGTTCTAGATCTTTCAAATAATACTTTATTTTATCCTGTAAATCCTACAAGTAGGTATGATGCATTGGTAGGTGGAACTTTAAGTTGTAACGCATCTGGTTTTATACCTGGTAATAAAGGAGCTACTAGATATTGGGTCAAAGAAATAGAATTTTTATTACCAAACGGTAATTATATACTAATTCAAAGAGGTCAATATTTTTCATCTAATTTTAAATTTATTATTAAAGATGAAGGGAAGAATATTCATTTGCCAATTCCAAATTATAAAAGGCCAGATATTAAAAATGCGAGTGGTCCTTATTCAAGCGAAAGTAAAAATATTGATCTCATTGATTTGATTATTGGAAGTGAAGGTATTTTTGGATTAATTGTATCTTGTAAATTAGGTCTTTTAAAAAGGCCGAAAGAATATTTGAACTTATTTCTACGATTAGAATCTGAAAATGAGGCACTTGATTTATATACTTATCTTTATAATTATTTTGATAAAGATATGAGTAAAGTTTTTGCATTAGAATATTTTGGCCATAATTGTCAGAATTACATGAATCATAAAGATTTTTTATTTAATTCAGATAATCAAGTTGGACTATATATTAAAATTCCTATTTATAATCAATCAATTGAAAATAAAAGTATTGAATGGTTCGAAATATTAAAAAATTTTAATAATAAAATTAAATCAGAAGAAATCGTTGTCTTAAATGATAAAAAAAATATGGAATTATTTTTTAAAGCAAGACATTCAATTCCTGATAATGCACTTGTGAAAACTAAGACATTAAATGGGATTAGTATTATTACAGATACAATTGTTCCACCCCATAATTATAAACAATATTTATCTAAAGTACATTGTCTATTAAATAAAGAAAAAATTGAATATTTGCTTTTTGGACATTTAGGAGACTGCCATTTGCATTTTCATTTAATACCTGAAAAAAATCAAGAAGAGAAAGCAATTAGAGTATATGATATTTTAGTCGATTATGCTTCAGAACTTGGGGGTGTTTACTCAGCAGAACATGGGACGGGAAAACGAAAAAGATTAGACTTTAAGAAATGCTATGGTGAATCTGCTGTGGAAATGATTGTAAATTTAAAATCTAAATTAGA
>CERI01284320.1_pt1 | contig 37961 bp, 36 predicted proteins | sample 350261 | NCBI WGS metagenome assembly CERI01 (sample SAMEA2620979, study PRJEB7988) | marine metagenome | isolation source: saline water (ENVO:00002010), including
TAATATATAAGTTAAAAAATTTTTCAATTAGAAAAAATGTAACTATTTTTACAAATACATATTTTTTAAAAGATTTATTTTATTTGCTTAAAAAAGTAGATTCAAAATATAATTTAACTATAGTTACCAATCAAACTGATCACTTACTTAATTATGAGTTTTATAAAAGAAAACCTGATTGCGTAAAATATTGGTACTCGATTAACTTGGAACACGTAAATCAAAATTTAATTCCAATACCACTAGGTTTGTCAAATAATTATTCTCCAAAAAATTTACTACCAGCTGATTTAACGGCAATGAATTCTGAATTTACTGAAAAGGAAGACAAGATGTATGTAAATTTCAATTCCAATACTAATTTTTCAGAAAGAGAAGCTTTGTATGAGAAGTTTAAAGATCTTGATTGGGCCGTAGCCCAAAATTCAAATTTAACTAAAGAAAATTATTTTAGTGAACTTTCAAAATATAAATTTTCACTTTCACCTTGGGGCAACGGTGTGGACACACATAGAGTCTGGGAGTCACTTTATATTGGAACCATCCCTATTACAAAATATCACCATACTTTTAGTACCTCATCAGATCTACCAATTTTATTTGTCAATGACTATAGTGAGATTACGGAAAATTTATTATTGAAATATAATGAAAGTTTCGATCAGAGTAAGTTTAATCTTAAAAAACTCGAAAATAGTTATTGGTCTGATTTAATAAATAATCACCATGCTGACAATACTTCAGAGCAGATCCAAATTAAAGTTTCAAATATTATTTCATATCTTTATATATTTAAATATAAATATCAGCAGTTTATTAATAGGTACTTAAAAATATTAATTTTTTACCTAAAGAAGTTAAAAAAATTTATTAATCTTGTAAATAGATAGTTACTAATTTGCAAAGTTAATATGAAAATTGATAGGGTTATAGTTTCAACAACTAGTCACAAAAATTATATAAATTTTTGGCCAATAGTTTCAAAATCGTGGAAAAACTTAGGTATTACTCCAACTTTGATATATACGAGTAATAAAAAGATACAATTTGACCCAAAAGAAGATGTTATAAATATAAATGTCAGTGAAATAGATCCAATTTTTACAGCACAAAATTCGAGACTCTTAGTGCCATCTTTATTTCCTAATGATGTTTGCTTGACTTCAGATATTGATATCATGCCCTTGTCAAAAAATTATTTCTTTGACAAAATAAAAGAAATAAATAAAGATAATTTTGTTATATACAGACCGGATGCATGCCCTCCTAATATGCTTGCACTCTGTTTTAATGCCGCTTTGGGTAAAACTTGGAATGAGTTGTTTGAGGTCAGCACTGTTAATGAAATTAAAAAATTATTAATCGAATGGTATCCGAAAGAATATATTGCATTTAAAAATAATTGGTATTTTGATCAAATTAAATTGCGTGAAAGATTGGAAATGTTCAGAAAGATTTATTCCGACAGAGTAAAAACCTTAAGTGATCAAGAAACAAATTTTAATCGACTCAATAGGGATAACTTAAAGATTGACATGAAAAAATATTTAACTTCTGAAGAATATTTTTCTGACTTTCACATGCCAAGGCCTTATAACTTGTACAAAAGAAAAATTAATAAAATTTACAGCAAGGCTTTCAATGAATATATTTAAGAAATTTATAAATTCTAATAAGTTGAAAAGGTTTCGAAATAACTTTAAAGAGTACAGATATTATGCAGAAGATTCAATTTTTTATTCTTTTGTATTTTTTTTTACTATAAATAAAAAAGAAAACAGACTAAAAATAATTACAGCTTCTGATAGTAAATTCTATGACAGCTTAATTCAATTAATTGATTCTATTAGAACCTTTGAACCGGAAGCAAAAATAGTTCTTTATGATATAGGTCTTAACAATTCTCAAATTGAAAAATTAAAAAACTATAAACTTTTTAAATTTAAAAAATTTGATTTTAATAAATACCCTCAATTTTTTAGTGATAGGGATGAGTTTGGGAAGCTCGGCGCTTATGCGTGGAAAAGTGCAATTATAAATGAAGTTCTCGCGAATGAAACAAAAGACATTGTAATCTGGTTTGATGCAGGAAATATTCTCACAGGGAAACTGACTAAGTTAAAAAAAGTCATATTATTTAATAGTTTTTATTCTCCATTAAGCGCTGGAAATTTAAGGGACTGGTGTCACTTTAAGACACTTAATTTTTTGAATGCTGGTAACAATATATTAAAAAAACCCAATCTAACGGGTGGTTTGGTCGGTTTTAACTCATCTAGTTCACAAGCAAAGGAATTTGCAAAAAAATGGTTTAAATATTCATTAATTAAAGAATGTATTTCACCTGAAGGTAGTGATAGAAATAATCATAGGCAAGATCAGTCAGTTTTGAGTATATTGTTTTACTTAGATAAAAAAATAAACTACTCACCAAAAACCAAAAGTTTTTTTTCCATAAAAGTAAATCAAAATCCCGGAAAGAGGATTTACCTTCTAGATTCTTCAGAAAAAAGTGAGTTTAAGATTACATGGTTAAAAAAACAAGATGACATAACTACAAATACTATAAGTAGTTCTGATGCTATTTGGATATTAGATTTGAATGATTTAAAAAAATTAGAAAAAAAGTATTCAACACGACATAAAATTATTTTTAACATTTTTTCAAATGAAGATTTAAGCTATCTCTTAGAAAATAAATATTTTCAAAACCAAAATCCTAAAACATATTTTTTAATTTATTCTTTGGATATTCTAAATAAAATTATTGAGGATGACTATTTATCAGAAAAAATTTATAAAATTGATGACACTAAAGATTTAAACCAATTGAGAAATACAATAAACACCATCTTGTCAGATTAGTAATTCCTACCATCACCATGTTTGCCATCATAATAAAACAGTGGTTCATTAACATATGCTAAATTTGTGTGCTTAAGTAGACCAAGCCAACAATCATAATCTTCACCTTCTCCAGGTATATTTCTAAATCCTCCAAGCTTCTCTATAAGGCTTTTTTTAACAACAACACTTGACGTTATTATGCAATTATGAATTTTTAAAAATTCAAAGTCCCAAATTTCTGGATAACCTTTTTTTAAATAACCAGTACCTTTATATTTAGATTTTATTTTTTTATAAAATTTTTCATTATTATATAAAGGATAATTAAAGTTAGAATCATAGATACCTTCTCCAAAATATCCTTCTGTTGATGAAAAATCCATATTTTTTAAACGCATTAAACTTATCTGAATTTCTAATTTTTGTTCCATCCATATGTCATCATCATCAAGAAATGCAATTAAGTTTCCATTAGCAGCTGCAATACCAAGATTTCTGACACTTCCTGGTCCGTTGTATTCTTTATCTTTCTCCCCAACATGAATTATTTTTGTTTTTTTTGATAAATTGTTTTTATAATACCTTTCATCATCTGAGTTATCATTTACAATTATTATTTCAAAATCTTTGTAGGTCTGCCTCTCAACACTATTAACTGCATTTTTTAGATAGTCGAATCTATTGTAAGAGGGAATTACTACGCTTATTAAATCACTCATAATATTTATTATATTTTAAATTCCAAATAAATATTTAATTATTTTCAATTCCTATCCATTTAGTCGGATAGTCTATTATTTTATTTGATTTCTTAAACCAAGGGGTTGGAGCATAAACGAGTTTGTTAATGCTCTTGCTTAAAATTGCAGGGATTAAAGAAAATGTACTGTTGCTTATTATATAATTTTCATATTTTAACATTTCTGAAAATGTGAATATGGTATCTTCTTGAGAAGAAGATAGCGAATATATATTTTTTGCATCTGAGAATAGATTATTACTTGTTGCCCATTCTTTATCATCAGTAAAAACGTCATAATTAAAATTTTTGATTTTCTTACTTGCTTTATCAAGAGCTTTTTCATAGTAGTCAATACTCAATTCTTCTTTCATATTTAAATAGTCTCTTCTTCGAATATGAAGCATGGTTGAGCCGGAATCAGGAGTACTTTTTAATGAATTTGCAATAATTTTATTATTAGAAAGTTTAGATATTAAATAATCCTTATTTTCATGTATTAAGTTTATATCCTGCCAGTAGCCGACAAATTGATTATATTTTTTAAAAGTCCCTTTAAAGTTTTTATCGTTGTATCTTCCGACTGGAAAAAATTTGTAATTTCTAAATGAGTAATTTCTTAATTTATTATTAATAAAGAATATCAAATTCAAATATCTAGGTACATTGCTGAATCCAAAATCTTCAATTGGGATTATCAAATCTCTATTTTCTGCATCTACATTTATTCTCTTATTTTCTAGAAGATAGTTGGTTTTGTCAATGTAAACTATTAAATTCGAATTTTCTATACTCTTTGCAAAACAGAATTGGAAAAGCTGATTTCCAAAACCCCCCATTAAGTAAATTGATGCATATTTTTTGTCCACAATATTGATAATAACTATAAAGTAATAAAAAAAATAAATTATTACTGGTAAAAATAGATAGAATATTTATTAATGGAATATTATCAAAAAATTAAAAGAAATTTAAAAAACACATATCTTGTATCTAGAAACTTAGAAGTAAAAAAGAAAAAACAAAAAATACTATATTCTGTATTCTTAAAGAATATTGTTGCTTTTCTTGAAATATTAATATTTGTTTGTTTGTCTTTTCTTGTCACTGGTGAAATAACAAATGATAAAATTAATGAATATGTTTCGATAAGCTCAATGTCAAAACTCTTACCTTTGATAATTTTTCTAAGAATTGGTTTAAATTATCTAGATCACATGAATGCAGAGTTATTAGGTATTGCTACAACTCAAAATTTAAGAATCAAGGGCGGTCGAGGATTGTTTAAAAAACCTAATTTATCTTTTAGTTATGTTAATTACAAAGTAAATACTGAAGCAGGAAACATAGCGGGGATATATAAAATTTTTATATCAATATTGGGTACAAGCCTACAGTTGTTAATATTTATTTTCACAATTATTTTTCTATCCCCAACCATTTCTTTTTTACTATGCTTATTTTTTGTTATTCTATTTTTTCCAATTAAAAAAATATTATTAGCTTTCAAAACAATGGCAGAAAAAAATACTCAATATCAAATCGAAATAGATTCTAATTTAGAAAGAATTATTTCAAACTTCTATTTAATAAAAATATTAAAAAAAGATGATGTAGAGGTAAATAGATTTCAGGAGTCTCTTCAAAAATCTATAAACTTAGACAAAATAATTTCTAAACTTATTTTTGTTCGTTATCATATTTTCAACAGCTTGGTGACTTTATTAATAGCTGTATTGTTAGTACAAACAATATTTGAGATAAAGCTTACACTAGATATCTTATTTTTGCTGATAAGAGGCGTTCAATTTTATGGACAAATTTCTACTGAGTATTCGGGACTTCTATCTAAAAGTCATTTCATGAAAAATTATTTAAAAGAAATTAACACTAGTGCCCACGAGAAAAAAGGAACAGTTAAACATTCTTCAGAAGATAGTAACAATATTATAAAAATTGAAGATTTGTATTTTAGATATGATAATAGTGAAGAATTTATTTTTGAAAATGTAAATCTGCAAATAAAAAATAAAACTCATAATTTAGTTCTAGGACCAAATGGGTCAGGAAAAAGTACGCTAATAGGATTGATTACTGGTATTTATACACCTAATTCTGGCAGTATAGGTGTAGCATCTGAAAGATTTAGTTATGTCGGCCCCGTGCCCTTAATTTTTAATGACTCAATTTACAAAAATATCTCTTATGGCGTTGAAGACAATAAATACGACAAAGATGTCTATCTAGAAAATTTAGAAAAGTTTAAAGTATTCGAAAATATAAATAATGAAACATTAGATACAATTGTATCTCCCAAAACATTATCTTCTGGACAAATGCAGAAAATATCTTTTATAAGGGCTTTTTTAAGAAGTCCAGAAATTTTATTTCTTGATGAAGCAATTTCTAATATAGACGTTAGTAGTGTTGAAACAATATTAGCTCAACTAGAACAATTTGATGGCACAATTTTCAACATTACCCACAATCCTGAAAAATATAAAACAATAGACAATACTTATACAATTGTTGATAAAAATTTGATAAAGGCTAAATAATGCAAAAAAAAGAAAATACTAAATTAAAGTTTTTTGTTATTCATAACTTAGATCAAAGAAGAAAACAAGTAATTGACAAAGAGTTAGAAAAAAGCGAAATACCCAATGAAGATATAATTTTTATAAACCATCCAAACAAAAATGAATTGACTTATGAAATTAAAAAAAAAGCAGTTCAAAAAAATACTAAATACGGTGTTGAAAAAGCAACTATAAAAGATGGTTGGATAAGCGTCTCATACAAGCATTATCTAGCGCTAAAGTATGTTGTTGAAAATTCAATAGATTTAGCATTTATTATGGAAGATAATGTAGGAAAAATTAATGGAAATTTATACGATAGAGTTGGTGAATATTTAGAAGAACTACCAGATGATTGGGATATAGTATTTGAATGCGATCAATTTCCCTTTTCTTATTCGGGGGAATCACTTACTAATAATAATAATTTAATTCACAAAAAATCTAATGAAATTACATATCAAGAAAGTGGAGAAATACTCCTAGGTGGGGGCTCCAGAGCAGCCCAGTTTTACTTTGTCAATTTAGATGCTGCCAAAAAATTATTTGATAATTATTTACCATTCAACCATGCTCCAGATGTGTGGATGAACGATTTATTCAGAAAGTTAGATATTAATTCATTTTGGGCCGAACCTACAATAATTGAGACGGAGAAGGGTCATAGAACTTCAACTAACTATAAACTTAAAGATTTTTACTATATTATAAAATCAAAATTTATAAATCTCATTGTTGGTTTGTAGATTTTATTTAAAAGTTTTAAAGTTAATTAACTTTTTACATTTTCAGTAAATTTATATTATTTAGTCGAAATTACTATCTCTGAAAACTTATCCATTCTGGTACTTTTAGTTGAGCATTATTAGTGGCATGAAAGAAAGGTTCTGGCTGAATAATAGTAGATTTATTATCATAACTTATTATTGCCGCCCACCAACTAAATGTAGAATTAGCAATAATGTAATTATTGTAATTGAGCATTTTTATAAAAGTACTCCAAACATCATTTTCATATCTTTTGGTTATATTTTTTGAGTTTTCGATATAACTCGCATCTTTAAACACATCTTGTTTTAGAACCCATTCATAATCGTCAGTAAATATGTCATACTCAAAACCTTTAATATTATTTTTACAAAAATCTAATGCATCTCTGTAGTAATTTAAACTCAGGTTTTCATTGTTGTCAATATAATCTCCTCTTCGTACATGTAACAAAGTTCTACTTGAATTCATTTCTTTAATACCTAATTTTTTATGTATAACTTTTTTAATAAATGGTAAATTTTCAATTACCGATTCGTAATCCTGAAAATAACCGTTAAAACTTATTATTTTTTTATCTTCAAAAGATTTCTGAATATCAAGTTTATTTTCAAGTATTTCATGAGAAGTTAATACTTTATAGTGCTTATTAAATACTTTAAACTTTTTTAAAAATTGAATAACTACTATAGAAAAGACATTTAATTTTTTAAGATCAAATTCTTTTGGGTTAAAGTATTCTTTCTTTTCCTGATTAAATAAATAAACCCTAACTCCCTGCTCTTTTAAATTCAATGCAAATGAGTATTGAAAAAGATGATTACCAAAACCACCGCTAAGATCAACAATTCCAATCATTTTCTTAGAATAGTATTTATCAGAAAAATAATAAAAGATAATTCATATATTTTTGAAGTCTATAATTTATAAGTAATTAAAACTATGGATAATTTCTGGAAACAACAATTAGCTCCCGGTTACTATGACAAAGTGCTGGAGGATGGATTATTAAAAAAAAGAGGAATACAATCAAATTGGCACCACTCAACTTTTATAAACGTTTCAAAACTATTCTTTAATTTAAACAATCATCTTGATTATGCCTGTGGACCGGGGACCTTTATTGGAAAGTACTTAGATTTAAATTCGATTGGCGTAGATATATCTGAAAAACAAATAGATTATGCTTCAAAAAAATATGGAAGTGAAGGCCAGTTTTTTACAACAGAAGATTTTATGTACAAGGAGTATGAAGAAAACTTTGATGCTATCTCGATTATTGGCCTACTTGAGTATTTGAGTGATATTGAAATTTTAAATTTAATGAAGCAAATTCACTTTATGCTAGCAGACGGTGGAAAAGTAATTATTACAACACCTAACTATAAAAGCTTTATGTCAGTTTTAGATATGATCGTTAATCGGTTTTCAAAAGTAAATTATAAAAATGAGAATATAAATAAATTTGATAGTACCAAAATATTAGAATTAATGATGAAAACCAGTTTCGAGAATATTGAAGTTAAAAAAATAATAAACGCGGGAGTATTTTTCGGATTCATCAATATAAGGCTTTCACAAATTATTCAGAGATTTATTTATAGATTAACAAATGGAAGATACGGATATTTATTAATGGTGATTATTACCAAATGAAAAATATAAACAAAATTTCAATTATCTTACCAACTTTAAATGAAGCAGAAAATTTAATAGTTTTGATCCCCGAAATTATCTCAACTTTTAACAAGTTGTGTCTTAAAGATTATCAGATAATTGTTGTTGATGATAATTCAACTGATGAAACAAAAAGAATCATGAATAAAATGAATTCAAAGAATTCAAATATAGATTTTTATGTCAGAAACACACACAAATCATTACCACTTTCAATATGGGAAGGCATTGAAAAATCAAAATTTGAATTTGTCATGTGGCTAGATGCAGACGGCTCAATGAATGGAGAGACTATAGAGAAGCTCCTTTTAAAACTTGATAAAAATAAAGACTCTGTAATTGTGGCTTCAAGGTTTGCAGATGGGGGTGGGTACAAAGGCACTATGTTGAATGAAAACAATACATTTCTAAGGTCAATGTTTAACGTTAAGAAATCTAAAGATTCAGTTACAGCAACAATATTATCATCTATTTTTAATAAACTTTTATCAACAATTTCCAATAGCAATGTAAAAGATATGACAAGTGGATTCATAGTAGGTAGAAAACAATATTTTCCTAAGTCGGTTTTTAAAATTTCAACTTATGGAGAATATTTTGTTTATTTAGTAAATTATTTAAATTATAAAAACATAGAAGTAATAGAAGTCGGTTACATATGTGGAACAAGGTTATATGGAACTTCAAAAACTGGAAGTTCTTTATTTCAGTTATTTAAACTTGGATTGCCCTACTTAAAAGCAGCTAGAATATCTAAAAGGATTAATTATGAAAATTTATGATAATAAAAATAAACTAGTCTCAATAGTAATAAAAGCTGATGAAATAAAAGAACGCACAAATTTTATAACAAACAACGAAGAAGAAATGCAGGTTGCATCATTTAACTTTTCAGAAGAAACGGTTATTGATAACCATATACATTTAAATCAAAACAGAAACATTAATACAACCCCAGAAATAATTTTTGTTGTAGAAGGAAAAATAAAGGCTACTTTGTTTGACGATGAAGAGAATTTAATAGACGAAATCGAATTAACAACTGGGGATACAATAGCATTCTTAAAAGGTGGGCATGGTTTAATTGCAGAAAAAGGTACAAAATTGGTTGAAGCAAAGCAAGGTCCATATATTGAAGACCTAGATAAAAAAAGATTTTAATGATAAAAGTATTTGAACCCAGACTGAAGATATCTGATATTTATTCTGTATTAAAAACATTACTTAAAAATGATATATCTGGAACAAGCCCAGTTGTTGGAAATTTTGAAGAAAAACTTTCTAAAAAATTTGATAGGAATTATGCAGTAGCAGTTTCTAATGGAAGTGTGGCATTAGATCTAGCGTTCCAAGCTTTAGGCCTAGATGAAGATGACGAAGTTATTTTACCTGCATTTACTATAATTTCTTGTTTGTCTGCTGTAATAAGGTCAAACGCAAAGCCTGTTTTTTGTGACGTAGATGAAAAAACATGGAATATGACAATAGAAGATGTCAAGAAATGTTATACAAATAAGACAAAAGCGATTTTAATGGTTCACACCTATGGTCTTACATCAGATGCAATTGCAATTTCAGAATTTTGTAAAAAAAACAACCTTATATTAATTGAAGACTCAGCAGAAGCACATGGTCAAACAGTTAATAACCAAAAATGCGGCTCTTTTGGTCTCATATCTACATTTAGTTTTTATTCCAATAAACATATCACAACTGGTGAGGGCGGAGCGGTAGTGACTGACTCTAAGGATATTTATAAAAAAGTTCAACAAATGCGAAATTTAGATTTTACGCCAACAGATAGATTTAATCATGAGAATCTATATTGGAATTACAGAATCGGTGGAATGCAAGCCGCACTTGGTATTTCTCAAATCAATAATTTAAATAGTATTTTAAAAAGCAAAATTAAACAAGGAAGATATTATTTGAAGTTATTGGAAGAACATAAGGATAAAGTCATATTGCCTTTAGAAAGAATTGGAGAATGTGAAAATCATTTTTGGGTTTTCGGAATAGTTTTAAGACAAGAAGGGATTAGAGACCAAGTAATGGAATTAATGCGCGAAAGAAATATAGAAACTCGTCCATTTTTTTGGCCACTCCATTTGCAAAAATATATTAAAAATAAGGAATTTTCACCAATCTCCTTACCAGTTTCAGAAAAAATCGGTAAGAATGGACTATATATTCCAATCGGTGGCCACATAAACAAGTCTAAGCAAGAAAAAATTATTCATAATTTTGTTGACATTATTAGTAATTATTAACATTTCATAATGAATCTATTTAAAAATAAAATAAAAATTTTAATCAGAAATATTAAAACTTTTTATAAATTTTTTATAAAAAATGAAATACCAAAAAAAAGTATCCATTCTTCAAAAGTTAAAATTAAAACACTCAGGGATCTTAATATAAAAAGTGATAGACCAAAGTTAATCTTAAGTTCAAATTATTACAAGGTATTGAATTCTAGGTTTAAAGAATTTAGTGAAATATTTAGTATTCTAAAAGGTTTTGATATATTATTTTTTGACCACAAAGATCGTGATGAGTACATGAAGCTTAATTGGGAATCCCATCCTATTTATGAGGCTTACAAGATGTCTGTTTTTCATCAAATGAAATCGGATATATTTAGATATTGTTTCCTGTATCAGAATGGAGGTTATTGGTTAGATTTTAAATCTTCCATATTCTTTGATATAAATAATCTCATGAATGAAAATCAAGAAACATTACTTGTATGTAGTTCGGAAAAAATTGATGCAAGTTATGATTTTTTTTCAGAAAATGAATTGTTAGAGATTACTAATGAAAGTTATATAAACAATTGGGTATTAGGTAGTAAAAAAAATAGTAAATTTCTAAAAGAGCTAATTGAAAACATCTCAATTGATTATCTCAATTATATTGATATAGAATATGAATACCCAAAAAAGGCAATTTTGGAATTAACAGGTCCTTTTAAGCTAACTCAATTGTTTTATCAGTATTTGAATAAAGAAAATAATAGGTTAAAAGAATTTTCTATAGTTCATGAATCTGAATACAGATTTGTATATGCGAGTGACTACGGAAGAGATTTCAAATTAATGGATAATATTTTTAGAAAGCACTACAGCAATATAAAAAATAAGAAAATCTTATCTATATAAAAGGTGCTACTTCAAGAAATAAGAGTATTTTTGTTACTAAAAATATTGGATATTTACCCTGTGCTTAGATTACCTCGATAGTTTTTTTAACTTTCATTAGGAAACAAACGAACAAGTTATTCAACACTAGCCTCAATACAGGCCACGTATGGGCTTCTTGGGGGGTAGTGGGGGAATATAACCAGTTATTACTCCTTAGCTTCCATAAAAGCCATGTAGAGCCTTCTGTAGGCAACATAGATAAAATTTATATCTAGCTTTTAATATATTAAATTTTTATTTTTTTGCTTTTTAATGTTTAACTAAGTGACCTATATTTTTCAATTCGAGATTTCCAAAATTCAAATTCTACATATTTATTGGGTTCAGACTCTTTGTTATGTAGACAATTTTCTAAAGTTAGAAATAAGTCTTTTTCTAATAGTAGTTCCCAACTTTTAAGCATTACTATTGGAACGCCCAATTTTGAGAAGTTTTTATTTAACTTATTTTCCTTTACTATTGGTAAATTGTTAAAAAATAAAGTTTCCCATAATCTGTGTGATTCAAAATCATTTCCTTCTGGACACAAATTGTATTGATAGTTAGACAAGTGATTTAAGTAATCAATATTGTTCGCAAAATTTTTTATATCAATATTATCTACAGTTTCAGATATATTTATCAAGGGTTCTCTTTCATATTTGTTAGTGGATGGATTAAAAGAACAAAGTACTTTTCTGTCTTTCATATTTTCATCTCTAGTTTTTAAAACTTTAGTAAAGTTATTAATAATTCCATTATTGAGATAACGGTAATTTTCTAATCCGGCCGGGATTGGACTAATTCGATTATCCATATTGACATTTAGCTTCATTGCAAACCAGTGAATAATTTTTTCATCAATAAATCCTAGATCCTGTTCCCCAATACTTTGGTCAGAATTATGAGTAATTAATATATAAGGTTCCTTAATCTTATTGTGAAATTCGGAAAAAAATATTTCTTTAAGTTCTGTTTTTAAAAAAATAGTTTCACCTTTTTTTATTTTCTTTGGATTGATTGACCTTGTTTCATCAAATATATGTTCAGAGTAATTTCTAAACGTATCGCCAGAAACATACGGATTGCTCGACATTCTTAAAAATGATGGATTTTTATGAACCGAATAAAAGCTCAATTTTCTATAAAATTTTTTCTTTGGGTTGAAGTAAAGAACATAATAAAATCTTATTAATACTTTCTTTAAAAAATTATATATATTCATCTATATCTCTTTATATACTAAATGATTATGATTAAATCAATTGTATTAATTAATGAAAGTTAATTTTTTTTGAATTATTTATTTATATACCTTGGAAAAGTCCCTGAATATGTAAAAACTAGCATAAACGCAGTTTTGAGTGTTGATAAAGATGCTGAGGTATATTTTTGCTCACAAGATAATCCTGGATTTAAGAACATAAACTTCATTAACATCGAAGATATTAAATCTGAATTAACAATGGCAACTGTTGATTTAAATATTTATAAGGATACAAATTATGATGCTATTCATAACAGTTTATGGATAAACTCTCTTCTAAGAATTTTTTATATCAATGATTTCTTAGAATCTACCAAATTAAATCAAATAGTTCATTTTGACTCTGATGTAGTAATTTACAAACCTTTTAATGAAATAAGAAAAGTTTTTACGAACGATCAACTTAACATTACAAAGCTTGATAATGAACGACTTATATTTGGATATTCCTTTATACAAGGCCAGGAAGTCATACTTAATATTTGTAAAAAAATCTTTAACTTTTTAGAGGAAAATAAAGGTAATTTTAAAATTAACCCTTTAAATGAAATGCAAATTTTAGGAGCCATTAAGCAAAAGGATTCAGCATTGTTTAACATATTGCCTGACTTGCCATATTTTGGCGCAGAAAGCATTTTTGACCCTGCAAGTTATGGTCAATACTTAGGGGGAACTCATCTAGAGCCAAAAAAATGGTACAAGAAAAAAAAGGCGATACTTGACCACAGCGTGGGCAAAGAGATAAATGCAAAAAGGATAAAATTAAATTTTGAAAATTCGCTTCCCACTGTAAGCTTCAATCAAGAAAAATATGATTTAGTAAACTTGCATATTCATTCGAAAAATCTATATAAATTTATTCCAAAAAATTATAAAGATTATATTTAGCTAGTTCGTATTTGTTTAATTTTCTTGATAATCATTACTTCCTTGTGGCCAGGGTCCCAATAGCTATAAGTTAAGCTGTTTCCAATTGATTGTGGTAATCTTTTAAAGACTGGAATATCATATAAAAAATATAAATTCATGATTCCCTGCTCATTGTTTTTACTAATTGGGAATCTGTTAGTCAGTCTTATAAGATTATCAAAACTATCATCATTAATTATGTTTGTATCAAAAAATAGTATTCCTGTTTGAAAATATTTTGGATTTTCTAAGTCATAATAATTTTCTAATTTATTAATGTAAGTATTGTTTTCATCAAATTGACTTCTAAGTTTCCAGTCAAGATCTGGATATCCATCAAATGGAGCAAATAGAGTATTTTGGGAACCTTTTTCCAATAAAGGATTTATATCGTTTTTAATCTTCATGTTGATATCTAAATAAAAAATATAGTCCCAATTTTTAAAGTACTTATCAAATAAATAAAATTTATGCCATTGAAAAGACTTTTCTTTATTTCTTCCATATTGTATTTTGTTTAGTTGTCGTAATGTTATTCGTGGAAACTTAATTTTTTCAAATCGCTTAATAATTAAATTTTTATCACCAATCTTTGTAATTTTTTTACAATTAGTTTTAGTATCCGTAAGTAGAATTATATCTCCATCAAATTTTCCGACTAATCTTAAATCGTTATAAATTTGGTCAAAATATTTTATGTATTGTTTATTTGCTAATAGAACTATTCCGATATTTTTCATTTTTAATAGTTGTTGACGTTTATTCTTAACTTTCTTTTTATTTGATGCTTGATCTTGTTTTTGTAATTTACTTCTTTTTTCCAGAAATAATCAACGTTTTTAAGTGAAACATATGATCGATTGTTAAAATCGGTATCTCTATCTTTGACTAAATCAATCATACGAAATGCAAAATTATATTTTTCTAAAACTAAAACTTTTGATTCAATAATTTTTTTGTAGTATTTTTTTTCTAGATTTTGATTTATAACATTTTCAATAGTACTAATTGATTTATTCAAATCCATAATATTTATGTTTTTTAATGAATTATTTGGAAAATAGTCTAGAACATTTGGAGCTCCATAGTAAATAGGGTAGGCATGACCCAGAAAGCTGTCATATAATTTTTCTGATATTAAATTATTTCTAGAATCATTTTCTAAAACAATATGATATTTATATTTTGCAATGCCTTCCCACTTTGTTTCAATTTCTTGAAACCCAGTTCCAAACCAATCTAAATCGTTTTGAAAATGTTCTTTAAGCTTATAAACAAAATTTAATCTAGCTTTATGGTCATCTGTATAAGCCTTATTTGAGCAAATTACGCTTATCGTTTTTTCTTTCTTTATATTATTCAAATTTTTTAAATACTCAATTCCTTTAGCACTTTCTGAGAAAGCAGAAACATCGTTTCTGCTATTTACTAGCCACGGTAAATAAGGCATTTCAAATTTGTAGGAACTGTCAAGATTTGCGTAACATCCAAGTTTTAAATTGAATTGATCCATATATTTCTGCATATAGTTATTTATGAAATAATCCTTTGGATATGAAGTCTCACTATTTAAATAAATTATATTTTTTGGATTTATATAAGATTCTTCGGATGTTTTGTTTAGGTTTTCCAGCACAAACCAATAATCAGGTTCTTCAACATGACAATTCACATAAAATTTATAATTCCCAAGTTTGCTTTCTTTATTCCCAACATATTGTTCGAAGCTTAAATTGTCAGGCTGACCCGGAATACTTACTTTTATTTTTATCATTTAATTTTCTAATTTTAGTCTAATGTATAAAACATATCACTTAATTCAATTGTTCTATAGTTAATTAAAATTTAAAATTAATTAAATTTTTTATATCACTAAATAACGAACTAATAATATAAAAAATTTTATTATGAATCTTTAATAATTTAAACTCAATGTGCTCTCTAGGTGATGGAATTATCCAAGAACTGTCTATAAATTTATTCACAAAATACTTATTGAATTGAACATGTTCACAGCTGTTGTTGCCAAGACTTTTTTCAATCCCGTAGCTTGCATTCAAAACATCTTCATTAACCTTATAGAGACCAATACCCCCAAATGCACTCTGCACCCTTAATAATTTTTCTCCATCAGTATGTTTTTTCTGTTTCTTGTAGATAAGAAAATAACGAGTAAAGAATTTTCCTATAGGGACAAATTTATTGATTTTCTTCACTGATTCCCAAGGGCTTTTAGTATTCCAGTTATATGCACGTAAAGCGTGAATATCGTAATAATAGGGATGACTATATGGAAATAAAGCTTCAATATTTTGGTTGTTTGAAAACTTTTCAAGTAAATTAAAAAATGATACTGCATCTAAAAATTGGAATAACTCAATATCAAAGTCAACTGGAATGTATATAATATTTGAGGACTTTTGTTTTCTAATTACTCCAAATAAATGATTTCTACAATAAGCTATTTTTTCAGTTCTGTATTTAAATTTTTCATCAAGCTTATCTTCATTAAAAGAATGAACCCAATCTAAATTTGTATTTTTTATAAACTCTTTTGTACCATCAACAGAGTCACTCTCCATTATCAAGACAGATAAATTAAGTTCTGGAAAATCTTTTTTAAAGTTCTCAATAAATTTTAAATTAATTTGTAGTGTTTTTATACAGTTTTTTGCTAAACCTGCAAATATTATTTCTTTCATTTCTATTTTTATATGTTATTACGCTTTTTATAAATTCTATTCTTATATCTGAATATATTTCATTTGTATTGGTAATTTTTTGGTTAATATTAAGTTGTGAATTACGTTTTAATCTCTATTGGCAATGTTCCAGAATATATCAAATATACAATTAATACAATACTCTCAGTAGATAGCGATGCAGTTGTATATTTAGGTACTGATCAAAATATAGATTATAAAAATGTAAAGATTATTAATTTAAAAAATATTGAATCAGAGCAAACAAAATATTTAAAAGAATTAAATATCTATAAAGACACTATATTCGACAACAATCCTTTATGGCTCTCCTCTTTATTGAGGATATTTTACTTAAGAGACTTGCAAAAAGAGTTAGGCTTAACTAATTTAGTACATTTTGATAATGATGTCTTAATTTATAAACCTTTTGAAGACTACAACAGTTGCTTTGAAGAAAATAAATTTAATATTACGCCAGCTTTTAAAACTAGATTAGTTTTTGGTTTTTCATATATTTCTAATCTTGAAATATTTGATACAATTTGCAACAACCTTCAAAATATTATAAATTTAGGTGACAAATCCAATTGGGAATTTCATAGTAACACTCCTCCAAACGAGATGGATCTCTTAGGAATGGTTTACAGCAAAGATAATAATTTATTTAATCCTATACCAACACTGCCTTATAATTCAAATATTTTATTTGACCCCTCTAGCTATGGTCAATACATTGATGGATCTCATGTTCATCCAAAGAAATTTTATTCAAGAAAGTCAATAAATTTTAATGATTTAATTGGTGTCGAGCTTTATTCTAAGAGAATTAATTCAAAGTTTGTAAATAATAAACCATACGTTTTTTGGGAGAAAAAGAGTTATGAACTTTGTAATCTACATATTCACTCTAAAAGGTTTGAAAAATTTCTTCCCAAAAATTATAAATCATTAATTTAAAAATTTTTTACTATTTATTTTTTTCATCCAAAATGATATTTTAGTAAATTCGTCAAAATTAATATTTTCAAAAACTTTGTAATTTTCTTCAATTTTTTCTACATTATAATTAGCAAGTTCACTCCAATCGTTCAGCAAAACCAAAGGAACCCCTTTTGATTTTAGATTCTGAGCAAAGACACCATCTAACATTATTGGAACTGTTCTCGCTAATAATCCTTCCCAAATTCTATGCGTGTCAACACCATTTCCCTCTGGGCAAACAAGAAATTTATACTTTTTTAAATTATTTAAGTAATCTAAAGGCGTATCAAATAGACGATTGTCTATATTTTTATATTTAGGTACTATTTTTAATAGTTCATTTCTAGCGTGAAAGTTAGTATTGACATTAAAAGATGAAAGAATTTTATTAATCTTAGTATTTTGATTATTTTCAATAATTTTTAAATTTTTAACTTTACCATTATTTAAATAAAGTCTATTTTCAAACCCTATAGGAAGTAGTGACAGCTTATCATTTTCATTGATTGTCAAATTTTGTGCAAACCAGTGAATTATTTTTTCATCAATATATTTAGTATCTTCAGTAACTATATTTTCATCAGAATTGTGAGTTAAGAGTATGTATTTATTTTTAATATTTGGATGAATTGTTTTGAAAAAAATTTCTTTCAGGTCTGTTTTTACAAAAACTATTTGGCCATGCCTTACTTTTTCTGGTTTGAAAGACTTTACTTCATCAAAAGTTAAATTACTATACTTTCTAAAAGTATCTCCAGAAACATATGGCTCACTTGAAGGTCTAAATATTCTTCTATTTACAACTACAGTGTATCTTCTAAACCTTCTGCCAATATACCGTTTCAATGAAACAACTAGTTTTTTTAAATATGTCAACGATTAATTTTCACCCTTCTAAGATTCTACTTATGATTAAAAGTTTATCCAGATTTCTCTTTTTAGTCTTTATAAATATATTCGTAATTGTCAATAGTAGTGATATAGATGTTGATCAATTTTTAGATGATATCTTTATTATATTTTCTATCGAAGATATAAATATTATGGTGGTGTACCTCGTTATTTCTATTGCAGTAGCACTACTTACTGGTGTATTACTTTATATTTTCAAACCATTCACTGAAATATATTTACTTTATATATTCAAATTTAATTTTTATTTTTTAATCAATTTAGTTTCTATTTCAACAACTTATATTGTTTTTAGAATTTATGGGTATTCAAGATTATTTTTACTAGTCTATTTATTTTCAGCATCGATTATTTTATATCTAACAGACAAAATAAAACAATAATTTTATTACTTATTAATCATTTCAATCCTTTAACATATGAAATATGTTTAATTTAATCATTTATTATTTAAAAAAAATATATCGAAAAATTACAAATAAAAAAAGCTTTGTAGGAACTTATGCCTACAGGAAATATTTGTTTGAAGAGTTAATAGGTATTTACGGTAAGGAGTATTTTGATAATAAAAGATTCTTGGAAATAGGACCAAAAGATGGTGAAGACACCTCCAGACTTCGAGGCTTAAATCCTAAAGAGTATGTTATGTTTGACCTTCCTGATAAAGGTGAGTTCAACTCACAATGGACAGATTCTTTAAAAAATAATGAAAAGTTAATAATTAAAAATTTTCTATATTTAACAAAATCTGATTACGAGGATTTAGGAAAGTTTGATTTAATTTACTTCACAGGAGTTTTGTACCATAATCCTGAACAATTAAGATTTATAAAGAGGCTTTATGATCAACTTAATATTGATGGAGTCTTAGTTCTTGAAAGTGCAACTATTAGAAAGAGAGCTCTTAGAAATACAAATGTTGTAGAGGTTTGGTATCCAGAAACTTATAGAAACACAACAACCATTACCCATCTACCGTCTAAAAATGCTATAAAGAGCTGGTTAAGAATGGCCGGGTTTTCAAAAATTATTGACTCAAATTGTTATAGTTTTGAAAATCATAATGTAATAAATACTAGGTATGCTTGCATAGCTCAAAAACAAGAAGACGACAAAGAAGCTGTTTATTACGACAAGCAAATAGAAAATTCAGAATATATTATAGGTGGGTCAACTTAAAATAAATAGAAAATTGTCTTAGAGAATTATTTGATCAATTTTTACTATTTATATATAAATCAATGGTTCTGTAAGGATCTTTATAAAAAGTTCTGTTTGGACTATCAAAATAAATTTCTGTATTTATTTTTCTATAACCTTTATAAAAATCAGTGACCTCACAATTAACTTCTTCTAATAGCCATCTAATCTCTTGTGAACAAAGAACTACATTTGGTTTTTTTGAAATCTGAAAAGAAAGCTCGTTGGTTAATATTTTATCAAGTCTTATAAGCTCATTAAAAATTGTAGGCTCAAGATAGTTGGTTGGGTGTATTATGTAACCTTCATTTTCTTTATCAAGGTAAAACAATATTAAAGTATGGTCAACTCCAAAAATACTATACTCATCTAAAAATTCATTCTCTATTTCTACTGAAAGTTGTCTTAGAGGGTAGTTTGCATAGACTTCATCTAAATGATTTAAATTTTCAAAAGACTTACTCAAGGATTTAATACCTAAGAATGTAAAAGAAAGTAAAAAGAATGTTATAAAAATCCACGCAAAACTTTTCTTATTTTTTAAAAAACTAATCGGGACCAGACTTAAAAAAAATAAAAGAAAAATTAAGTGATGTTTATATCCAGTAGATCCCAAATAGAAAAAAATAAAAGACAGGAAAATTCCAAAATATGGAAAAAAATCATAAAAACTAAAATCTTTAATCTCCTTTATTTTGAAAATAGAAATTACTAAAAGTAAAATAATTATTGAATACAAAAAGGGATCAAAATAAAATGTTTCTCTTAGGTATACACTAAATTCATAAATTAAATTAAAGTTTTGAGAACTATACTTAACGGGGATAACAAATAATGTTGCAAAATAAATATCTAGAAGATTTCTTGAAGCATACAAACCTAAAATTATTAATTGAGGAATAGTAATACCTAAAATAAAAAAGTTTAAATTAAATAATTTTTTTGACTGGTAAATGAAATAAATAAATAGTAAAAAGAAAATCCCAGTTCCTTGATTAACTAATGTTGCAAGTCCATAAATTATTCCAGATAAGAATATAAATTTTCTATCATTTAAGTTTTTTAAAAGAATATAAATGCTCGCAGACAAAAATAAGAGTGCAATAATTTCAGAGTATTCTACTGACCCCCATGGCGGTGACAAAAGTAATATGAACAGAGTAGAGCTAAATAATGCTTGGCTTTTTTTATTTTTTTTATTAATTAGAAAACTTATTTTTGCAATTGTAAATGAAATTATAAGAACTATTACATTACACAAAATTTTAAAAATGATGAGATTGTTGTTACTTAGAAAAATTAAAATTGCATAAAAAATATAAAGCATGGGTCCTTTATCGTCCCATTCGTTTTCATACGGAAGGTATCCATTTAATACATCATTTCCTACAAGTAGATAAGTATGGATATCTGAATCTATAGTTTCATAATTTAAATATTGACCTTGGTAACCAGTAGTCAAAACAAAAAGTATAAAAAATAAAATTAAAAAGTAAGAATTGTCAGTTAAATCTTTCTTGAAATAGGGTTTATCTGAATTATTCACAAAACTTAATATCACTCTGTCGTCAATAAATAAAATAAAAAAAGAAGTAATTACTATTATTGATAATGTAAATAAAGTGGGATCTAAATCAAAAATCATCATATCTTTCAAATAAGCTAATAACAAATTTCATGATTTAATCCTAATTAAATAAGTGAAGTTTGCTTAAAACATAGATTAAATAAATTACCTAATCTTCCTGTCTTACAATTTTTGAGACATATTGTAAGACAATACAAAATAGAACAAATAAAAATAAAAAAATCTGATTAAAAGATATTGTCTCAATATTATATAAAAAAGTTATAAAGTCTTGATTGTTAACCGGTAAATTTAATTTTTCTAAAAAACTCAATATTTCCTCGATTTGAAAAAAAGAAAAAATAATTTTGAAAAATAAAACACCTAAAAATGAAGTAGCGAATATTTTTAAATAAGAATTAATCTCTGAAAAAGATGCAATGTAATTTGTTAAATATTCTGGTTGAGAAAACCTCTCATTGATATTAAAACTATTAATATTTTCAGAAAGAGAAGTTCCAGGAGTCGTCTCAAAAAACAGAATTGATAGAGCTGCAAAGATTGAAAAAAATAAAAGATACTTTTTTATTAACTTATTACCTTCAAGACTTTTCCATTTAACAAAAATTAAAAAAGCTATTGGCAAAAGTGAATACAAATACCTATATCCATAGGAGGATGCTGTAGATTGCCAAAGAACAACAGAACCGAAAGGTACGCCATACAAAATTAATAAAAATAAATAACCGGAAATTTTTTTCTTACCAGAAAAAATTAAAAGGTAAAAAAGAACTAATAATCCGGCAAAAATAATTGGAGAGAACCAAAATATTCCAAATTCTTGAGAAAATAAAATTTGAATCATAGAAGTTGAAACTACCTTCAATAATGAGATAGTATCTGCTTCTATTAAAGAATTCAGACGTCCCGAGCTTCCATATATGCGAACAGGGTTAAAAGTAACAATATCATAAATAAATTTGTTTAATAAAAGGAATACCCCTGTTGACAAAGCATATGAAAAGTAAAAATATTTACTTTTTAAAAGATAATTATTATCTTGTATATTTTCTTTAAATAAAAATCTGATTATATAAGGCACGAAGAAAACATGATAATTTACCCAGCGAACATTAATTGCCAAAATAGTCACTATAGGTATTAGGAAGGAAAAATATTTTAAGTTATTTGTTTCTGTATAAAATTTAGTAGTAATAAAAATTAAAAGACATGTTGTGAATACTTCATATATATGTGTCATGCTGTATCTTTCAAATGCGTAATACGCAACACCTGAGCCTAGAAACAAGAGAAAAACAAATTGTAGATCTATTTTTATTCGAAGCAATCTTATTGAACCATAAATTAAATAAATACTGAGGAAAAAATAAAATATTGCTGATAACGAATAAAAAAGAATTTTGTAATTAAAAATAAATGATTTATTACTCATATTGTTTTCAAATACATTTCCAATATATAAAAAAGGACTTGCTAACAATCCAGAACCGATAAAACCTTTTGGTGCGACAACTCCATTTTTGTAATATCTTTTTTCCTCAAATCCTTCGTACTGATTTGAGTAATTTAAGTCAAAATCTATAGCTATAGTTTCAGCATGAGAATAGTAATCATGATCATCTTGGCAACATGTAAATTCCTCAATAAATCTATAATCAATTTTTGTAAATAGCAAAATTACGAATATATAAAATAATGTAAGTAAAAGAAAATTTTTTTTAAAAAACATATTTTTTATTCAATATAAACCTAAGGGAGAAAATAAAAACCCCTGCAACTAAAAATGCTAAAACATTAAAAGACAATACGTCTCTAAAATAGTTAGAAATTATATACTCTAATATTGCTAATGAAAATGTAACGATCATGTATTTTGGAAAACTATCATTTTTTTCACTTTTAAATACAAATTTTTTTTGAATAAAATAACTATTAGTTGTAACAACAATAAATGATAACCAAAATGTATATGTATAACTAAAATTCATATAGTCAGTAAATATAAAAATAGCTGAGGATCTAACTGTTACACTTAACAATGAATTAGCTTGAAATTTTATAAGTTGTTTAATCAAAATATTTTTTTCTTTAATAAAACTCTATAATTAAATTATAACTATGTCTACAAAAACAATAAATATCTGCATTCCCGTTTATAACGAAGAGGAAAATTTAGAAGCATTCTTTGCTGATTTAAAAAGTATAAGTTCTTCAATTGAACAAAAATATGAAATAAATCTAAAGATTGTATTTTTTGATGATGGGTCAACTGATAATTCAAGAGATAAAGTCAAATCCTTTGAGGGTGTTGAGCTAATTTTTTCGGACGAGAATAAAGGGCTCGGGTTTGCTATAAAAGAATTAATAACTTATACAAAAAAATCTAAAGCAGAAGGAATGTTTAAAATCGATGGAGATGGACAAATGAACTTAATAGATTTAGAAAAATTTTTAGAGAAAGATCTATATAAAAAAACTGATGTAATATACGGAAATCGTTTCCATACAGACTCAAAATATAAAATGCCTCTACTTAGAAGACTTGGAAGTAGTTTTTTTAAATATGTTATGAAAATATTTTCAGTCAACATATCTGATCCTACAAATGGTTTTGTATATCTTAGTAGAAGGTATATTGATAATTTTAAGATCATAGGAAATTACAATGCCGCCCAACAAATACTACTTGATGCAAAATTAAGAAAATTAAAAATTAGTGAAGTTGATATTGAATTAAAGACAAGAGCTAGTGGGGAGTCTTTTATTGGAATAAAATATCCAATCATTGTTATATCAAATTTAATAGCTTTATATGTCTACAAAAAGACAATAAGAGTATTAATTGCTCCGGGAATAATATCTTTACTGATTGGATTTACATTGTTGATTTACAATGTTTTTCTTTGGGTATCTGGGGTAAAAAGTCAGATTATAAGTGACCAAATTCTTATCTTGTTTATTGTATTCGGCGCACAGTTATCAATTACTGGTTTTGTAATTGAGATAATTAAAAATAGATCAAATTAGAAGTTAGCTAAGTAACTCATTATTCATATATAAACCGACTGTTCTAAAATTACTGAAGCTCACTAGGCTAAAATTATTTTCATATAAAAACTTGTTAACCTCAGTGACAGTATTTGATTGATCTTTACCTCTTTCCGAACCAAAATCAACAGATACATAATCTACTATTTTTAATGTATTTTTTGATCCGTAAAGAACTTCAGGTTCAAAACCTTCAGCTTCAACTTTAAATAGTTTTATATTTTTATTTATATTCAAGGAGTCTAAAGTTATGCTTTCAACTTCTTCCTTTTGTTCTGACCCAAAATCAACAAATGAAGAGTTGCCGCCATCACTATCAACAAAAAGTGTTTTTATAGAATTAGTATCTGATAATCCAACATTATGGAGGTTATTTATATTTTCAGGGCTGTTTATTTCTAGACACTTAAAAACAGCTTCATCAGGCTCAAATGCATAATAATCTATTTTTACCTCCCGTTGATTAATTGCTAATTTTAATTCACCAACATTTGCACCACAGTCTATAACAATATCATTATTGCTGAAATCTATAAAATCTAAACAATACGATTCATTTATAATCTCAATAAGAATATCTTCATCATTGACAACTCTCAAAAATCTAGCATTTGGATAGTAAAATTTCGAATTATAAATATTTTTGTAATACAAAGAGTTTTCATAAAATATTTTGCCATTCTTACTATAAAAAAAGTTAATTATATTACATAAAACTTTTCCTTGATAATGATTGACTGCATAAGATAAAATTTTTCCTTTAAAGATTAAAAGCACTTTACCTAATAAACCTAATTTTTTTTTCTTTAAGTCATTAAGAACAAATGGAGGTATATTGATTAAATTTATTTTTGTTTCAATCATTGTTTAATTCTATATGCAACTTTAAAAAACGAGTCTTCAGAAATAATTATATTTTCCCTGTGCATTGTACATTTTAAATTTATCCAACACCTGTCACCTTTATGTGGCTGTATCCAATTTTCATGAATCTGTACTTCTTCATATAGTATTTCAAGCCTTGGATCTGAGACAGCAATTGTTTGATTTAATATAAACTCTACATATGAGTTTGCTCTTGGAACCATCCCAACTGAAATAATAATTAGAAAATAAGCTATAAACTTATTAATTTTTATTGCTTCATTTTTTGAGTAAAACCCGAAAATTGCAATAAAAGTTAACATAGTACCCATTGCATATCTTGGAATAGGTCCAAAAAATAAGAGATAAAGAAACGAGGAAATTAAATATATTGAAATAACTAGATTAAAAAAAGTAGTTGATTTTTCTTTTCCAAAAAAAACTAATTTAATTAAATATATGATTAATAATGAAAATAAGAAGTTCAGATAAACTGATCTATAGAATAAAGCTAAATCTGGATATAAAGAAGACAAGAAAAAATCATTAAACCAATTAAAAAAAGTTAACCCTTCTTCTTTAAAGTATTCCATATAAGCAAGGCTAGAGACTGTAGAAATTTCTTCGTAAGCTTTTGTTGAACCAGAAAGATACCAATCAAAGTTATTTACACAAGTAAAACTAAGAGGGAAGATTATGCAACCTGTAGTTAAGTAGCTCTTTATAGTCCAAACTACACCAAAAAAGATAGTTGGTATTTGAGCATAAAGTATATTTGAAACTTTAAGGATATTATTTGTATGTAGAAAATAACAAAATACAAAATATAGAAAGAAAATAATTACTCCGCTTACTTTTAGCTCAAAAATAAAAAAAGCAACAAGAGTAAGTAACGAAAAATCTAACATATTGATATTTTTTTGTCTTATAAAATTTAAAATAATCAAACTAACAAAACAAAAGAGAACACCAACTGCAATATCTTGTTTTCCAACTCCCTGGATGTACGGAAAGCCATTTCTGCCTCCACTAAACCCAAAATTATCTAATAAAGAATAAATCAACAAGAAAAAAGAAGCTGCTTTTAAGTTAATATTTTCATTTTTTAAAATATTATACGATATAAATATAAATAGAAAATGAATGAAATAAAGAGTTAAAAAATGAAGAAGTATAAATGAGCTATCAAACCAAAAAAATGATGATATATATTCATTAACTGATGACATTCCAAAAGGCCAAAATATATTTACCATTCCAAAAATTAAATTTGACTCCCTGAGCCAGTTCTGGTGGTTTAAATGATAATAACCAGCATCGTAATGAAAATTAGTTGTAGAGGAGCTGATTATTAAAAGTGAAGGGATAACAATATAGAATAAAAAATTATCCAGATTTACAATCTTCATATTTATATTTTTTATTTCTAAATTAAAAAAATTAAATAATATAAATGGTATAAAAAAAATAAATACTAAGTTACTTTTTAAAGGAATAAAAAAGTTTAAAATTATTAATAAATTTCCTAAAAAAATCAAACCGATAACGGGATAAACAATATTTGATCTAATTGAAAAGATAGTATTTGGACTACTCCTTGTTTTATAAAGAATACTTTGTATCAAAAGGACAAAAGATCTTCCAAGCAACAATAGAAAAATATAGAATAAAGCGTATTTAAAATATAATTTAATAAAAGCTGTAATTAATTCAACCACTAGGAGATTCTAATATTCAATTAATCGTTAGGGGCTGTTTTCAAAATCCAAAGTATAAGCCCAAGAATTACTGTCATTACTTTGGTCTAATTTATTCGGAAGTAGAGATCTTACTTTCTGAGGTTTGCAAAATTTAGAAAAACTCAACTCCAGGACACTTGGTTGGTTCTCATTTTCTAACTTTCCATAATTATTTATATGAATATGTATTAGTTTTAAATTAAAGGATTTTATAAAATTTTCAATTAATTCAATATTTTTCTGGACTGAATGAAATTCAATTATTAAACCAGTAAATAGGTTGCTACTTTCTATTATTTCATTTAATATTTCATATTCACTTTCTTCAATATCAATTTTTAAAAAAATATTTTTTTTATTTACTGGTAAATTACTAAGGGTTTTTTTTAAGCTTACTTTATTGCGTTCTCTCCCAACATACTTTTCATAATGGTTGGGGCCTTTATTTGTTTTTATTATCTTAAAAAATTTATAAAATCTGATTGGTAATTTAAGCCAGTACTTCGATACTTCGAAGTACTCTTTAGAGGGCCTTTTTAATGTTCCAATAATTCTCATTTTTAATTTTCTTATAAAAAATTTTGGACCTACGGATCCATCATATGTATGAATTACACAATCGTTATAATTTTTAAAGTCTTCTTCAAAAGACCAGTCATGATCAATTCCGTATGACAAAAGGGCATCAGAGCTCAATACAGAAATTTTTTCTGCTAAATAACCTCCATCATTATTTCTACCTAAGCGAATAAGTTCATCACAAGAGTATGGCCTAAAAAAATTTTGAAGTATAAAATTAACTGTCATCAGTCCATGTTATCTTTTTTTGCAAAGTATATATTTTTATCAAAAACATAATAAAAACTAGTAATCTAAAATTAAATGATCAAATACAAAAACTATAGTATCTATTTTTTATCTATTTCTAGTATCTTTGTTTATAGATATTATTGGTCAACAGTGTCACAATGGAGAGAGGACCAGTCTACAAATATCTGGCTTGCTTACACCAAGAATATATCTGACCTACCAATCGGTCTACTGAGTTCAAAAATGATACCAAATCCAAACGGTATAATTATTTATGGAAAAATATTAACAATATTTGAATCACTTTTATTTGTATCTTTTTTTCTTTCGATAGTCCAAATTATTATTTTTTACTTTCTTTCCAGAGAACTTACGAACAAAAATAATATAAATAATTATGCATTTGCAGTTCTTTCAACATCTACCTTAATGTCTAGTTCTTCAGTTGAATTTTGGAATAACTGGATTCTTATCCTTATAAATGGCCTCTTTTTCATACTCATTCTTAAATATTTAAATACAAAAAAAAGTGAGTATTTACTTGGATCTTTACTTGTATCTCTTGTTCCACCGGCATTGTATCTGTCTGGCATATCAAATTTTATAGTTTACAGTTTAATTATTTTGATTTCAATGGTTATAAATGGTAAGCCAAAGGCTATTTTAAAAAAACGCTTTGCTTATATTTCCTCAATTGTGTTTATTCTTATAAACTATTTTTTAATATGGAATCCATATTTTAGTGCCACAACTTTGAAGGAAATATTTGGATTTTCAACTTTAACTTTATATGACAGATTCAATTTATTTACAGACAGTGTTCTTCAATTACCTGGATCATTTTTAACTATGTGGACTTTTCAGAAATCTTTTTATATATTGCACGCAGAAATAGATGTAGTTTCTGGATTTACCTTTGGATTGTATAAACTTTTTGTCGAATATCATAAAATTTTATTTTTGATGTTTTTCATATTCATAATTTTTGGAATCATTTCTGTAGCTAAAGTTAAAAATAAAGATATAAATATTTTATTAATTAAAAAAATAACCCTTTTTATAACTTTTGTTTCATTTTCAGCTTTGTTAAACCCTATTTTAGGTGGCCCAAATTATTTTCTACTAGAACGTATGGAGAATATGGCCCAATATTATATTTTTTACGTTCTGATATGTTTCTTATCACCGTATGTGTTTATTGATTTTAAACTATTTAATAAAAGATTCATAGCTATCAATAAAGCAGTTTTTATATTATTTATTTTCTTAAATGTAGTTTTAAGCATTAATCTCATTTCAAATTCTTTAAATTATGATGGAGATAGATTAACGGAAGCGGATGTTCCATTAATCTATAAAATTGAACTAGTTGACTTCATTGGGAAAGACTTAGAATCTAAATCTAATAAAGATGATATCTCTGTTTCATATATCTTAGGAGGTGGAATCTGGGATTGGATACCGGATCATGGTGAGTATTTTTCAAAATGGTATCCTGATAACCCATATACGATTGGAAGAACATACGACTATCAATTATTAAGAAAATACTCAATTAAAAACTCATATGAGGGTCTAAATTCTAGGAATTTTAACGATAGTGATTATATTGTCACATATAAATTTGATCAACATGAAATATTAAGTGATAAAAATTATGATCACTTTTATTTTGGTCAACTTAGGCTATCTGTAAAAAATTAAACGTTTTTTAACAAAATTAAGATATTGAAATCTATACCTGCAGATTACTGTAAAGATTTATGAAAATACTCACAGATATTTCAAATGAACAAATATTTATAAAAACTTGATTAAGATTTAAAAGTAGACAATTTTAGGAGTAGCCAGTGATTAAAGATACCTTAATTTCTTATATAGTTTTAGATTTTCAATTTTTAAGACTTTTCTTATTTTGTGTTTTGCTAGGCCTTTTATTTAGATTAAATTTGTCAATAATTCATGGCCAGGTTTGGACAAGAACAAAAAGTCAACAGTTGATATTTGCAAGTTTACCTTCAGTAGGCTTTGTAATTACAAGTGTTATTTCAGGAAATATTGCATTATCGTTAGGAATGGTGGGAGCTTTATCCATCGTCAGATTTAGATCCCCAATTAAAAATCCTTATGAATTAGTTAGTTATTTTTATTTAATTACAGTAGGAATTGCAACAAGTGTAAATCCTACAATCTCAATTAATTTTTTTATAGCAACATTAATTGTCTCTTTACTTATTGAGTCTGGTAATTTTATAGGTCAAAAGTACGGTTTAAATTCTTCAATTAATGAAATAGATGAATTTACAAAAACAAATTTTCTTCTTCTCAAAACAAATAAAAAAAATGAAGATTTGCTAGGTTCACTTTACTTAAAGAACTTTTCTTATAGTGAAAATGAATACACTTACAATTTATCCGATAAGAATATTGGTCATCTTGAAGACTTACTAAATCAAGTCAATGAAAGTGAAGTTATTTCATACTATTTTGAAAAAAATTAAATGTTTAAAAATTTTTTTTTAGTGTCTTTATATTTGATTACCATTGGTTCTCTATTTTTTTTGATACCTCAATTAAAAGTGGAAGAAAAAAAAGTTATAGACAGTGCAGATATATCTCTTGGGTCCTTATGCAAAGATTTCAATTATTTTAATATTAATCAATACGGACCTGATGATTTAGATAAAATAAATATACAAATACCAAATAGCCAAAATTGGTATGAAAATTTTTTAAAGGCAAGTATTACAGGGAATTATATAAATAGTGAATTTAAAAATTATTTCAATTCTAAAGTTGAAGTCTACTTTAATGATGGTCTAAATTGTACTCTGGATGCAGAGATCAGAATTCATGGAGATTTTAAAGATCATATCAATGTAAACAAATTAATTAGTTCACTAGATGTTAAATTAACTTCTGGAAATATCTTAAATATTACAAAATTCAAACTCTTAATACCCGATACGCGGGGCCATGAAAATGAGATATTTACTACTTCAATTATGAGTGAGTTAGGATTCTTGAGTCCAAGAACTTTTTATTCTGACATATCAATAAACTCCGGCAACACACATGCTTATATTTTTCAAGAAAAAATAACAAAAGAATTTTTAGAAAATAATTTCTATAGAGAGTCAGCAATTATTGAGACAAATGAAAAATATGTATGGGAAAATGATTTAGATAATAAATATATACGAAAAGACCTACCTTCGGGATCCTACCCATTGGAGATTGGAAAAATTAATAATAAGAGATGGGCAGTATTAAATTTTAATAATTTTTTAATATCTTTAGACGCTCTTGATAAATACAACATGGCTATAAATACTACTTTTTCAAACAGAGAAATAAATAATTATTTACTAGGAGAAAATTTCAATGAGATTTATGAATTTGAATCTGCTCTTTGGTCACTGAGGGCCAAGCATGCTGTAGAAAATACACATAATAGAAAGTTTTTATATGATAAAATCAGCGAAAACTTTATTCCGATTTATTATGATGGAGATTCTTCAATATTAAATACAGAAGGTCCTGAAGAGATAGACTACAAATTTTATACACAATATGGGACTTTGATTACAGCTGCAAATGACCTTATAGAAAAAAGAGTTGATTTTAGCAATTTAACTTTAAAACTTGCTGAAAGAGGCGTCTACTGGACAGATGATGAAGTGCAACTTTATATAGATAGATTTTATCAAAATCTAGAACTTTTAACCCAATACAGCGGATCAAATTATAAGAATAAAGAATTCCCCCTCTTACCTAATTTACTTGCAAATAGGACAGAGACAGACGCTCACCTTCTTTTTGTTGATTATGGAAATAAAGTATTTGAACTTTGTGACCAATTCATAGAGGACTGCATTTATATTGATGAGCCAGATTATAAAATTTTATTAAACGACAATCTAAAAGTTAATGGAAAGAATGCATACTTGTTTGGTATTAATAAAAAAACATACAAAGAAGTATTAGGTATTAAAGATTTAGAGTCTATACAAAAAATTGATAATTTTTACATTAAGAAAATTAACGAAGCAAATGTAACTACGAACATGGAGTCCAAAACAATAAATATTAGCTTATCGACTTCAAGCGATAGGATAGTGATTTTAGGTGGAGAGCTAATCAAAGATTGGAAATTTAATATCTTTAATGATTCAAACTTCAAAATTAAGGATAAAGATTTTATTAGTAGAAATGATAGAAATTTACTTACAGGTTGTATAACCTTTTATGGTGTAAAAATTGAAAATATATCAATTAATGCAGAAAATATGGTTTGTGAAGATAGTGTTAATTTTATTAGGTCAGATGGTGAAATTAATGAAATTGTAATTGTCAGTTCAAAATTCGACGCTTTAGATATCGATTTTTCGAAATTAAAAATCAACACCTTAATAATTAGCCAATCTTTGAATGACTGTTTGGATGTTTCGTATGGTATTTACGAACTTAAAAATGTAGTAGTTTCAAACTGTGAAGATAAAGGTGTTTCAATAGGGGAGAAAACGAGTATTAAAATAAAAGATCTTAAAGTGTCATCATCAAAAACTGGAATTGCGGTAAAAGACAGTTCTTTTGCTGAAGTAGAAAATTTTGTTGGAGATAACCTTGGGTTTTGTTTCCAGGTTTATCAAAAAAAACAAGAATTTGGACCAGCTTATTTAAAACTATATAATCAAGATTGCCTGGGGATTAATGAAAATTATGTACAAGAGGGATCAATTTATGAGTACTAAGTTATCAAGAAAAGAATATAAAATCGTAATTAATGACTTCAAAGCATATGACTATTTAAATCTAATTAACAAAGAGTTTGAACAACTTTATGAGGACAGGTGTATCAAATCATTATATTTTGACACTTTAGGTTTTAAATTGTATAAGGAATCTCTATTTGAAGACTCTGACCGTTTTAAAATTAGGTTTAGAAATTATCCAGGATCAAACGAAAAAATTTATAAAGAAATAAAATTTAATACAAGAGAAGGAAAAAAGAAAACTGTAGATGAAGTTAATCTTAAAAAATTATCTGATATCAAGAATTACTTTTTTCAAGGGATTGAGTATTATCCGGCTGCATACGTTAAGTATAAAAGAAGTTATTTTGCAAATGAGAATATTAGGCTGACTATTGATAGAGACATTAGTTATCAAAGTCATAGATTTAGAGGACTCGAAAATAAAATTTATTCAAATAAGATAATTATTGAATATAAGTTATTAAAAAAAAGTCAAAATAATTTATATTCTAAAATTTTTTATGATAAAAATGATTCCATAGAAGATAAAATCATAAAGAATCCGGAAAAATTTTCAAAATACGTTGACTCTGTTGCTAGCTTATACAATGAATAAATAAATTGAACCATGTTAAATAAAAAACAATTTTAAAAAGTATTAAAACTTTTAGGGAAACTTTACTTCTTCAAAATAAAAACCAGAACTATAAATACTAAGTCTTATTAATTTGTCATTATCATTTTCATAAATACCATTTGCAATGAATAGAATGTTCCCATCATTATTCTGTTCACAAAAAATCTCATCAGAATTTAATCCATAATCACCAGAAATTATAATAAGTTTTTTATTACCAATATTTAGCCAATCAAGCATATTTTCTGTAAGTTCATCATCGAGAAGGTCAGGACCATTTTTTTTGGGTTTTTTATTTGTCATATTTTCCCAAAATATTTGATGGGAAAAGAGTATAATAATCTCATTTTTTGAACTTTTAATAAAACTATTAATCTTATTTTGGTCTGGTAATTTTGGAAGCCAATTACTTGTTGAAAAATTTGCTACAACCAAATCAACTTTGTTCTCACTAATCATAAATAAATCATTTTCAAAAACATCATAATAATTATTTTGGTTAGTTTTAATTTCATGATTTCCTACGGCAAACATTCCATTTTTAAAATACGATTCAACTTGCCTTTTAACTAACAACAAATCTTCTTTACTTCCTGATCTAACAAAGTCACCCGTCAAAATAATATTGTTTTTTTTATCTAAAGATTCAAAATATTTCAACACTTTATTAGAAATTCCTTTATTTGAACCCGAATGATTTCCATAAGCATGTCCTATTATTAGGTATTCATTTGATTTTTTTCTATTATTTATTAAATCAGGTTTGATTGAAAAAGAATTAAGGCAATAGTTATTTATACTACTTTCAACCTGATGATTCCTGATCTCAAATAGATAAAAAAATCCTGATACAGTAAGTATTAAAAATATTGAAAGTAATTTATTTTTAAACATAGGGATCTATGATTTTATTTATAAAAAGTTTATTATGCATATATTTTAGTATATATAAGCTGACAAATATAAAAATCTCTTACAAATGTGCTTGATTGGAAGTTATTGAGATGAAATTATATAAAGAGATATAAGAAAGTTATTGAGATGAATTTATTTTTGGCTTCCCTGTTTAGCAAGATACGAAGTATTATTATTTAATTAGAAAAAATGGATAAAAATCAAATTGAAACAATATGTGGACCTACACCCCCTAACTATCAAGTATTAGATTCTCTACCAGAAAACTTTATATTTGAGAATGATCCTAATTTTCCTCCTACTAATCTTTATGACTTTTTGGGAAATGGTGCAACAGTCAATTCATTCACCGAGTGTGCTCATTATGTTCAAGGTGGCTGGGATCCATCGAAAATAACTATTATTGATATAGCTATTACGTCTATATATTTTTTAATTGGAATATACACAATTTATAAAATTTACAAATCTAACTTCTTTAAAAATTTTAAAATAAAATCAGCCCTTAAAATAAGTTTTTCTGATTTAAGAAAATTAGAAAAAACAAAGAAAGCTGTTTTTGCTTTATTTTTTTTAGTACAAACTTACTTTTCTTTCGATTACATAAGGACAAAAACCGGAAGAATACCAAGATTTATTGATGAATATATCACAATAACTTCAAACATAAATTTTTTCAAAAACTTAGATTTTAATGCTGGAGAATTTCTAGGAGGGAGCTACAGCGTAGCTTTAACTTCAGGACCGGTATCTGCTGTTGGTAGTGTAATAGGTTGGAATTTTACAAATAAAATTGCAATTGCAAGAATTTCAAACTTTTTATGGATCTATATTTTACAAATAATATTTATTCTTATTTTGAAAAAAGTTTATAAAAAAGATGTCAAATTTTTAGTTTATATAAATGGTCTAATATTCTTTTTGATTCCTTGGTGGCAAGGATCTTTGTATTCACTAGGAGAAATACCTTCACTAATAATATTCGTTAATGCAATTTTTTTATTTCCAAAATTAAGATACTTGTCAGTATTTTTATTTAGCATGTCAATAGTTTATGGAAAAATATTAAATTTTGTACCGTTTGTAGGCTTCTATTTAGTACATTTGATTAATGAAAAAAAATTAAAAAATATTTACAAGGATATTATAGTTTTTTTCATTCCTCTTACTTCATGGTTGCTACTAGCACATTTTAACTATGAAAAAGGGAATTCAATTCAATACCTAAAAGATCAATTTTCATTTATTATTAACCATCAAAGCTCTGGTACAAACATAGATAGTGGTTCAATAATTTTAAATTTCATTAATTCACTTAATGCTTCTGAATTTTCAATATGGAATAATTATGATAAGTTGCGATTATTTTTTGTTCCTATTTTATTTTGTATAGTTTTATATAAAAATAAAGATAGAGTAGATTTATTTTTTGGGAAAGTTACAAGCCCCTTAATTTCATCCATGGCATCCTCATATTTGTGGTTTTGGTTACTTAATGATACAAAATGGATGAGACACACTCAGCATTTCTCAGTTCTTTTATTAATGACAATAATTTACTTGATAAATTATAAATTAATTGAAACTAAATTAGATTTAACTTCAATTATTGTCATTTTTGCTCTCTTTATTCCTAACAACAAATCTTTGGCAGCTTATTTTATTTTAATCTCAATAATAATCATTTATAAAACAGAGAAAAATATTAAGCACACCTTCATACAATTTTTATTTGTCTCAATAGTTTTGATTGATATATCAATACCTTATTTTGAAAAAACTACTTTTGGGAACTTAAACGATGTTATAGAAGAATGCAAAACCGAGATTATGAGTACTGAATGTAGAAGTAAATATCTTAATGAATAAGGACAATTAATCATATTTTCTTCTGAGAATTAAAACATCTTTTAACATTAACATTGAGTCTTTTAACAAGGAAACAGAAGAATCTGAGTTATAAAAGTATTCAACAGGATACTCTTTGACTTTAATTTTATTTTTAATACAACTTAAAATTAAATCTACATCATACAGAAACCCCCCAATAGAAATCTCATTAATCAAAATCTGTAAATTACGAGTTTTTAAAAATTTAAATCCACACTGAGTATCAAAAAATTTAATATTAAATATTTTTCTAAGAATAAAGTTTAATATTTTACCTGCACTTTTTCTTTTTATAGGAGTATCAATTTCATTGCCTAATGGCCTTGACCCTATCAAAAAAATTTCATTTTCGTCCAACCATTTTTCATCGAACTGATTAATGTCAGTAGATAAGTCCGCATCTAAAATTAATATATTATCAAATTGAGACTTAGTTAAACCTTTTTTAACAGCAAAGCCTTTACCTTTGTTTAATTCTTCTATGATTAAAACATTTTCTATATTTTTAAAATCGTTTAATTCTTCTTGGGTTTTATCCGTAGAATTATTATTAACTATCAAAATCTCAACGTAAAAATTTTTATTTTCAGACCAATTTAATAATCTTTGAATAGAATTTTTTATAATTTTTTCTTCGTTGAAGCATGGAATAATGACACTTAACATTGTGGGCTTTACAGGATTTTATCCTGTAACTTCTTTCTTATAAGGAATAATGATTTAAATATATACGTATATCTCTGCACATAAAAAAGTATAGGGGATGCACAGTAACTACTGTTAATTTCATATCTAAGTATATATAAGACTATCCAACATTTTTACACCGAAAGCGGGTCATATTTTGGTTCAGAAGCTATCTTTACCTTGGTAAATACTGAAAAACCATTCTAGGTGCTACAGGATTTGAACCTGTGACTTCCTCCTTGAAAGGAAAGATAATTTAAGTTGTTATAACTTAGCAAAAATATAAGAGTTTGTCATGAATACAGAATTGTTACTTTCATTAGATGCTCTTGAAAGTGATAAATAATGACCTAAGTTATAAAGTTTGATTAAATGCTTAAACTTATACTGTAACGAATTTTCTTTAAAACGATATTTTCCCTCAACTTCATTTTTTGTGTACCAAGTTTGTAGCAAGTGGATACTCTTATAATATCTTTCACTACCAACCTCTCCGGCTTCTAAAATATTAAAATTTCTAAATTCCAGATTTTTGATTAAAAATTCTTTTGCATAGCCTGAAGAATAATATTCTGGAGATCCATGTTCCATATTAGATTTGGGACAATTTATGTAAACCAATGTGTTTTTATTTGCAAGTTTTTTAATATTTTCAAAAAAATTGTCAACATTCCATATATGTTCCAAAACGTTAGAACATATCAGTAAATCACTATCAGGTGTTTTTATATTATTTTTTTTATTTAAATCAAGATAATGTTCATATTGCTCTATTCCGTATTTTGTTATGTGAATACTATAACCGAGTTCTTTAAGAGCAGTTAGTTCAGGTTCTTGGTCGCTACCTCCAACAATTGTGACATTCAATTTTTCAGGAAGTTCACTGTTTTTTATGAATAATTTGAATGAATTTAGCAGGAGGTGTCTTCCGTATTCCAAATTTTCTAACATATTTTTATTTTATATAAAATAGTTGTAAATGCTTATCAATTTATTATTTAATTCTGAAAAACCTTTGTGGGCACTACGAGATTTGAACCTGTGACTCCTTCCTTGCAAGAGAAGCCGTACCCCGGACAAAGCTATTTGCCCCGAGTATGGAGAATATTTTGACTTTTGAATACAAAACACATTGATTTTAAAGATTTTAGAGATTGTTTGTAACTAGAATAACTTAACATGAAAAAAATTGTAATAACAGGAGGTCTTGGATATATCGGCATGGAGCTATGTAAGATATATTCAGGAAAGGCTAGAAAA